>Ga0183095_10068_pt2 | contig 215180 bp, 190 predicted proteins | sample BioMet4_FD_130346 | JGI IMG/M metagenome (GOLD analysis project Ga0183095, IMG submission 130346) | Microbial communities from bioreactor (seeded with sewage sludge) at LBNL, California, USA - Biofuel metagenome 4 (v2) (version 3) | ecosystem: Engineered > Bioreactor > Anaerobic > Unclassified ...
GGCCGGTTGTAAGATGAAGTTGGACACTTGAACAGAAAAATCCATAGTGATTTTCCTCATGGTAAAATGGTAACGACAAAGACACCAAATACCAAGGGGGGCAATCACTATGGACTGCCAAGATTATATCACAACTGAACCGGAACGCAAGCGAGGACAGCACTTAGGTCCTATAGAACGTGGTGCCATTCAGGAACTGCGCAAATTAGGGCTTTCGTATCGAGCCATTGCCCGCAAAGTGAATTGTGCTCACGGCACGGTGCAGAATGAGCTGAAACGTGGCACACCGCCCCGTAAAAGCCGGAAGGGTCGTGCTCCCGGATACAGTGCCAAGCGGGGTCAATCCGTTTACAAGAGCAACAGAGAGCGATGCAGAAAGCACCATTCCATTCTCCGTTGCTCCAAGTTTGTGGCGTTCGTAGTTGAGATGGTCCGAAAGCACAGCTGGTCTCTGGACGCCTGTGTTGGCTATGCAAGATTACATAAACTGTTCCGAGATGATGAAATTGTTTGCACCAAGACTCTTTACAATGAACTGGAGGCAGGCAATCTGCCGCTCACGGTCTTTGAAGTCCCCGATGTTCTAAAACGTAAGGTTTCCAATGGAAAGAGCCATGTCAACAAACGCCCCAAAGGCCGCAGCATTGAGGAACGCCCCGCTGAGGTTGCCGCCCGTGTTGAGTTGGGTCACTGGGAAGCTGACACAGTTGTTGGACTCCGGAACGGCAAAGAAGCGGTCGTATTCTCCCTTGTTGAGAGAGTGACTGACAACTATATCGCCATGCGTATTCCAAGCAAGACCAGCGAAGCAGTGCAAACCGCCATGCAGGCCCTCCATGCCGAATATGGTAACCGCTTTTCCGATGTTTTCAAAAGTATTACCGTTGACAACGGCTCGGAGTTTGAAGACTTCGCTCTGGTTGAAGAGTGGGGCACGGAGATATACTTTGCACATCCGTACTCGTCATGGGAGCGGCCCGTAAATGAGCGCCACAACGGCCTATTGCGGGGTTTTATTCCAAAGGGCGTCTCTATGGAGGAGTTCTCTCCAGAGCAGATTTTGGCATTTGCCGATGAATTGAATGGACGCCCGCGCAGGCGGCTCGGCTACCAGACACCGGAGGAGCTGTTCGAAGCATTCCTGGACAGCGTCTACGCTGCCTGAACCCCCGCTACCGTTTTACCGGAGTGTCCAACTTGCACTTGCAATTTGCGAAATTAAAATGACAAATACGGAGAAAGTATGGAATTATCTTGACAAGGCGCAGATCTTCTATGTGACCACGGTAGACGGAGACCGCCCGAAATGCAGACCGTTCAGCTTCAAAATGCTGGCGAACGGGAAAATCTATTTTGGCGTCGGCACATTCAAGGAATGCTACCGTCAGCTCGAGAAAAACCCGAGAATCGAAATCGTTGCAAGCGACGGCAAGGGATTTCTTCGTTATTATGGCAAGGCTGTCTTCGACGATGATCCGGCACTGTTCCGGAAAGCCTGTGAGGAGGCTGACTACATCCCGAAAATGTACAACGAGAAAAACGGCCGAAAACTCAGAATGTTCTGTCTTGGCGAAGCGACCGCCGAGCTTCGCAATCTTGCCGGAATTCAGGAATCGCTGACCATGTGAAGATGCCAAATAAAATGGCTCCCGGACACAAAGTGCCGGAAGCCATTTTTTGATTGTTCTGATTCCGGTTTTCCATGCGCTTATATCTGCTGCGCCGTGCGCTGCTCGGCTGAGATCAGTTTTTTGCGTTGATGAGAAACAGCCCGGCGACGCATACCAGTATACCTGTTATTTTCGTCAGGCTGATCGATTCATGATATACAAAGACACCGATCAGAATTAAGCATATTGCCAAAATGATACTATAGACGAGCTGCCCGCTGCTGACGTTCCAGCCGGACTTGTACATATAGATCGACCCGGACTCCAGCCCGACGATTGCCAGGCCCAGGACAAAGCTGCTCCAGCTCAGATTGCGATATTCCCGCAGCAGATTTCCTCCGCGGCTGAACGCAAAATACATTGCAGCGGAAGCAGCGGCGCCGACAGTATACGTAACGGTTAAGGACGCAAACGGGTTGACGGCGGAAGGCGTTTCTTTTGAGCAGATATTGTAGAACACGTTTGAAATGACAATAAGAGCGATGGGCCAAATCATGGAAGAACTCATGAAAACTCCAAAACTGGCCCGGAATAAAAAACCGACGGTCAGTTTAGCCTGACTGTCGGTAGGTGCTCACCCGTAATGCTTATTTTATAACACGAACAGCGGAGAAATGCAAATCATTCTGACAATTTGTGCAAGAGATATTTGAATCCTCTGTGCATTCGATGGAATCCGCCTGCTTTGTCAGGCGCTTTCGCAGGAATCCGTCAAACGCCCCGCCTGAATCGCCCCGTCATATTCCCGGAGCTTTTCCGCACGGTGGAATCGTCGACCGCGAGTGCGGTCTCAAAGGCGGAGAGGTACGGAACGCTATGTAATCGCCGAGCCAGCTCTCGATCCGCCGGCGCTCGTTGTCGTAGCTGCGGACGCTTTTAGCGTCGTATTCGTCCCGGCACTTGAAGCCGTACACATAAAACTGCCGCATGTAGTCCCGGACCCGCTCAAAGTTCTTGATGAGTTCGCTGTAGGCCATGACGTTCACCTCCACCCCGTACCGCCGCTGGAACGGTCGGAAGAATATTCCTGCTATCGATTATAGCACGGCGAACGCGACCCGCACAGTGCCATTCGCATCATTTGCAAAAAGAGAAGCTCCCTTTACGGGGAACTTCTCTTTTCCAAATGACATTTTTTCTGTAAAAACGCCCGGGAAGGGGCTAAAACCGAAACGGGTCCGGCGGCCTCAGCGGATGCCTTTTTCCGCGGCCCACGCTGCGATACGCTCATAATTCGGCAGACGCAGACCATACCGGGCCGCCAGGCGCGGCACACGGTACACGAGCCCATCGATTTCGGATACATGCCCGCGCAGCACGTCGCGCTGCATCGAGGTCGTGGCATCGTCCGCCAGACCCAGCATGATCTTTCTGTTGACCGCCAGCAGATCCTCCCCGCAGGTAATGCCCATGGCGCGGCCGAGCGCTTCAGCCTCCCGCACAAGCGAGAAAAACAGTTCCTGCGCCGGACCGGCCTCCTTAAAATCCCGTCCGCGCGCGCCGAGATACAGGCACGCCGCGCCCATGGGCGAGACAAAACTGAACTTTTTGAGCTCCTCGCGAAGGATATCCCCGGTGTAGACGGCATGGATGCCCGCCAGGCTCAGTTCCTCTGCCAGGCGGAGTGCTTTCGGCTCCAGACGGCGGTCCTGGGCTTCCCGAAAACCGAAGAACACGCGGAAGATGGGCGCGGACTGGCGGATGACGCCGGGGCTCTCGATCATGCTCATGATGTAGATGCAGCCGTCGAGCACCGTTTTGTCCCCGCAGGACGCCTGCAAGACTGCGCCTGTGCCGAACCCGTTGAGGATCGGAACGACGAGGGTGTCGGGGCCTGCCGCACGGTTCACGAACCCGGCCGCGTCGGACAGCGAATAGGATTTGACGCAGACGAATATCACGTCCGGGCAGCCCCGGTAGTCCGCCTCCGCGCATGCCGCGACCGGCACCGTAAAATCGCCGACGCGCGCCGAGCGAACAGCGAGCCCGTTTTCCCGGATGGCCTCCAGCTGCGCGCCGCGTGCGATTACAGTCACGGGGAAGCCTGCGCGTGCAAGGAAGCCTGCGAGGCAGCCGCCGGTTCCACCAGCGCCAAAGACAACATATTCCATGATGTGCCGGTTCCTTTCCTGTTTCAGTCTGAATTCGTCAATACTCCGCCGTGCCCTCGTAGACGAGGACCGTCTCACCGGTCAGCGTGATATCCTCCGGCGTTACGCAGACGATCAGATCGCCGCCCGCCGCCTTGACTGTCACGTCCGCGCCCATTTTACACGCGCCGTTTGCGATGGCCGCTGCGACAGCCGCGCACGCGCCCGAGCCGCAGGCCATCGTCTCGCCGCTGCCGCGTTCCCAGACGCGCATCTTGATGGTGCTGGGGTTGACGATGCGGATGAACTCCGTGTTGATGCGCTCCGGAAAGACCTCTGCGTGCTCAAAGACCGGGCCGATGGCAGGCAGATCGACGCCGTCCACACGCTCGACCGGTACCACGCAGTGCGGATTGCCCATCGACACGCAGGTGACGCGCCAGTCCCGCCCGCCGAGCCGCATCGGATAATTGACAAGCTTCTGCTCCGGAATGGTCGTCGGCAGCTCCCGCGCGTCGAACGAGGCTCTTCCCATGGAGACGCTCGCAGAGGTGACGCGGCCTCTGGCGGTGTAGAGCGTGACCGTATGGACGCGGCCGCCCATTTCGATCGTTACCGCGTCTTTTTGCACGAGACCCTTGTCGTATAGGTATTTGCCCAGGCAGCGCATCGCGTTGCCTGCGACCTGGCCCTCGGACCCGTCGGCGTTGAACATGCGCATTTTCACGTCCGCCAGGCTGGAGCGCTCCATGAGCACGAGTCCGTCCGCCCCCACGCCGGTATGCCGCGCGCAGAGCGTGACGCAGAGCGACTCGGGGCAGCAGATCGCACCGTCGAAGTTTTCCACGAACAGATAGTCGTTGCCGCACGTCTCAAGCTTGGAAAAACGCAGCGTCTGCCGTTCGCGGCGCAGGTGGCAGAGATCGACCAGCTCGGTGTTGGACTCGTTATAGCGCGAGGCGAGGATGTCGGTGAGCGCGTTCGCGGTGTCGAGGCTCGTGAGGCAGGGGATGCCGAGCTGCACGGCGCGGTGACTCAGACGGATAAAGTCGCGGATGTAGTCCGGCTCCGTCGAGCCGGTGAGAATGATGTAGTCGATCTTGCCGGCTTCCAGCAGCTCAAAGACGCGGTTGTCGCGCCCCAGCTTGCCGACGATCTCGACGTCCGTGCCGAGCCGCGCGATCTCCTGCGCGGTGCGCTCGGTGCCGTAGAGCTTGTAGCCCATGTCGTCGAGCTTGCGCGCGATGTGCACGACCTCCGGCTGGTCGCGGCGGTTGACTGAGATGAGCACGCCGCCGCGGCCGGGTTTGTCCAGCCGGTAGCCGGCTGAGACGAGTCCCTTGTAGAGCGCCTCGCGCAGATTCTTGCCGACGCCCAGAACTTCGCCCGTGGATTTCATCTCCGGCGAGAGCGAGGCGTTCGCGTCGGTGATCTTGGCAAACGAGAAAACCGGCACCTTGACCGCCACATAGGGCGGCACGCGGCAGAGTCCCGTGCCCCAGCCGAGCGAGCGCAGCGGCTGGCCGACCATGACGCGGGTGGCGAGATCGACCATCGGCACGCCCGTGACCTTTGAAATATAGGGAACCGTGCGGCTCGCGCGCGGGTTTACCTCGATCACGTACAGTTCGCCCTGATAGATGAGATACTGGATATTGACAAGACCGCGCGTGCCGAGACTGAGCGCGAGCTTCTCGGAGCTGTCGAGGATCGTGCGCAGCATCCGGTCGCCGATCGAAAACGGCGGATAGACCGCGATGGAGTCGCCGGAGTGGATGCCGGTGCGTTCAATGTGCTGCATGACGCCGGGGATCAGCACGTCGGTGCCGTCGGAGAGAACGTCCACCTCGAGCTCCGTGCCCATGAGGTACTGGTCGACCAGCACCGGGTTCTCGATGCGGCCCGCGAGAATGATCTCCATGTAGCGGCGCACCTCGCCGTCGTTGTGGGCGATGACCATGTTCTGCCCGCCGATCACATAGGACGGCCGCAGCAGCACGGGGTAGCCCAGCTCGTTGGCGGCGGCGAGCGCCTGCTCCAGACCCAGCACGGCGCGTCCGGAAGGGCGGCGGATCTGGAAGCGCTCCAGCAGCTCGTCGAACCGTTCGCGGTCCTCGGCCATGTCGATGCCCTCGGCAGAGGTGCCGAGGATGCGCACCCCGCGCGAATCGAGGAATTTGGCCAGCCGCACGGCGGTCTGGCCGCCGAACGCCACGACGACGCCAACGGGCTGCTCCGCCTCCAGAACGTGCAGTACGTCCTCCGGGCAGAGCGGTTCAAAGTAGAGCCGGTCGGCCGTGTCATAGTCGGTCGAGACGGTCTCGGGGTTGTTGTTGATGATGACGACCTCGTAGCCGAGTTCCCGCAGCGTCCAGACGCAGTGGACGGAGGAATAGTCGAATTCGATGCCCTGTCCGATGCGGATGGGGCCGGAGCCCAGCACAGCGACGACGGGCTTGCCGGAGCGCGGGAAGCTCCGCGACTCGCAGTCTGTGTCGAATCCGGCGTAGAAATACGGCGTCTCGGCGTCGAATTCCGCCGCGCAGGTGTCGACCATTTTGTAGGCGGCTTGTCTGGGCGCGCAGGGGAGCGCCGACGCCCCGGAGAGGCGCAGCAGCGCCGCGTCTGGGTAGCCGTACCGCTTGCCCTGCTCATAGAGCGCCGCATCCAGCCCGCCGTGCGCGAGCGTCTGCTCAAAAACGGCCAGATTTCGGATGTGGCTTAAAAACCACGGGTCAATCCTTGTAATCGCGTGGATCTTCTCGATGGAAACGCCCGCTTTCAGCGCCTCGAAGATCGTGAACAGCCGGTGGTCGTCCACGCGGGCCAGCCGCGCCTCGACGGGTTCCGGGTCGTCCGAGACGCGGTTCAGCGTGTCCTGCCCGATCTCCGCGCCGCGCACAGCCTTCATGAGCGCCATCTCGAAGCCGGAGGCGATGGCCATGACCTCGCCGGTGGCCTTCATCTGGGTGCCGAGCGTCCGGGAGGCGTCGGCAAACTTGTCGAACGGCCATTTGGGGAACTTGACGACGACGTAGTCGAGCGCGGGCTCAAAGCAGGCGCAGGTCTTGCCTGTGATCTCGTTGCGAATTTCGCCGAGCGTAAAGCCGAGCGCAATTTTAGTCGTGACCTTGGCGATGGGGTAGCCGGTCGCCTTGCTCGCGAGCGCCGAGGAGCGCGAGACGCGCGGGTTGACCTCGATGACCGCGTATTCGAAGCTGTCCGGGTTCAGAGCCAGCTGGCAGTTGCAGCCGCCCACGATACCGAGATGGGAGATGATGGACAGGGAAGCCGTGCGGAGCATCTGGAACTCCCGGTCGGAGAGCGTCTGCGTCGGTGCAACTACGATCGAGTCGCCGGTGTGGACGCCCACGGGGTCGAGATTCTCCATCGAACAGACCGCGACGGCGTTGCCGTCCGCGTCGCGGATGGTCTCAAACTCGATCTCCTTCCAGCCGAAGATAGCCCGCTCGACGAGGATCTGCCGGATGGGCGAAGCGTCCAGCCCCGTTCCGGCGATAATGCGCAGCTCCTCCGGATTCGCCGCCGCGCCGCCTCCCGCGCCGCCCAGCGTGAAGGCGGGGCGAACGATCACGGGATAGCCGATGCGCGACGCCGCGGCCAGAGCCTCCGCCTCCGTGGTCGCAATCTCGGACGGGATGACGGGCTGGCCGATCTCCTGCATGGCCTCTTTGAAAAGCTCCCGGTCCTCCGCCTTCGCGATCGCGTCCGCGTCCGTACCGAGCAGACGCACGCCCAGTTCCGCGAGCACGCCGCTGCGGCTGAGCTCCATTGCGATGTTGAGCCCGGTCTGTCCGCCGAGACTTGCGAGCACGCTGTCGGGCCGTTCTTTGCGGAGAATGCGCTCGACCGTCTTCGCGGTCAGCGGCTCAAGATAGATCTCGTCCGCCATCGCGCGGTCGGTCATGATCGTCGCGGGGTTGGAATTGCAGAGCACCACATTGACGCCCGCTTCCTTGAGTACGCGGCAGGCCTGCGCGCCGGCGTAGTCGAACTCGGCCGCCTGTCCGATCACAATGGGGCCAGAGCCGATCACGAGCACCTTTTGAATCCTCTTGTCCAGCGGCATCAGCGCGCGCCCCCTTCCATGCTCTCCAGGAACCGGTCGAATAAAAACGCCATGTCCTTCGGCCCGGAGCGGGCTTCGGGGTGGAACTGCACCGTAAAGGCGTTCAGTCCGGGGTAATCCACGCCCTCGCAGGTGCCGTCGTTGGCATTCTCATAGCGCAGAACGCCGCCCCGGAGTCCTTCGGGCTTCACGGCGTAGCCGTGGTTCTGGCTCGTGATGAAGATGCGCCCGCTCTGCAGGTCGCGCACGGGCTGATTGACGCCCCGGTGACCGTATTTGAGCTTGTAGGTGTCTCCGCCAGCAGCCAGCGCGGTCAGCTGGTGGCCGAGGCAGATGCCGAAGAGCGGCACACGGCCGAGCAGCTTTCCGATCTGCTCAATTTGAAACACGTTTTCCTGCGGGTCGCCGGGGCCGTTCGAGAGCATCACGCCGTCCGGCTTCGCGGCCAGCACCTCCTCCGCCGAGGCCGAGGCGGGGAACACCCGTACCTCGCAGCCGCGGCTTTGCAGCGCGCAGATGATCCCGCGCTTGACGCCGTAGTCCAGAAGCGCCACGCGGCGGCGCACCTGGCCCTCCGGGCGGTAGAACGGCTGCGTCTTTCTCGTCACCTGCGCGACGGCGTCCACAACGGCGTAGGCCTGGATATCTGAGAGCCCGGCCGGACGCTCCGAGCAGATGGCGGCGTTCATGACGCCGTGCTCGCGCAGAATGCGCGTGAGCTGCCGCGTGTCCACGCCCCAGAGCCCCGGAACGTCCTGCTCCTTCAAAAATGCGTCGAGATCGCCCTGCGAGCGAAAGTTGGACGGCGTCGGGCACCACTCGCGCACAATATAGCCGCGCGCGGCGCAGCAGCCCTCAAAATCCTCCTGAATGACGCCGTAATTGCCGATGAGCGGGTAGGTCTGCAGAACCATCTGCCCGCAATAGCTGGGGTCGGTCAGCGTCTCGAGATAACCGCACATGCCGGTCGTGAAGACCAGCTCGCCCGTACTGTCCCGCCGGCTTCCGAAGCGAAAGCCCTCAAACACCTGTCCGTCCGCCAATACCAGATATGCTTTTTCCATGTATCCGCCTCCCGGAATCGATAGGAACACCTTGACCTGGTTTATTATTATACACCATGATGTGAATATAAATAAAATATGAAGCTATAAAATTCTGATATAGCGTATATTAATTCTGCTAACCACACAAAAAATTCCTGCGCCGATGAACCGGCGCAGGGACGAAATGCGTCAACAGGAGGGTCCCGCGCGGGCTGCCGCGTTCCCTGTGACGATGCGAACCTGCCTGCCTGCATTTGGGGACAAAAACAGCCGCCCGGAACGCACATGGATGCGCGTTCCGGGCGGCGCTGTCTTTGCCTGCCGCGGTCACTTTCCGTCGGAATCCCAGCCGGGCAGGGGAGGCCCGGCCTGAGACTGGATCAGGCGCAGCAGCTCCATGACGCTGCGAAACGCCCACGTTTCATCGTCCGTCTGTAAAGTTCCCTGCCACTCGCCGTGCTCGGTGCCGGTGATCTCCAGCGAGCAGCGGAAGACGGGTTTTTCATTCATAACTTCGTGCCCCCTTGTCTGTCCTATTTGCTGAAATATCGCCAAAGGAAAGTTACCAGCTGGGCACGGGTACAGGACCCGGCGGGATCAAACGCCGTCGGCTTCATGCCCTGTGCGATGCCGTTTTCATGGGCCCAAAGGACCGCTTTGTAATAATAATCTTTCTGCGCGACGTCCGTGAAGGGATTCGCCTGGCTCTTCGGCTCGGGACTGCCCGCCAGACGCCAGAGAAGCGTGATGAGCTCCGCGCGCGTGATGGGCCGGTCGGGGTCAAACTTCCCCTTGTCTCCCTGCGCGGCGCCCTTCTGCGCGGCCCAGAGGACGGCCTTGTAATACCAGGCGCCCGGGTCCTGCACGTCCGAGAACGGGCTGGCTCCGGAAACGTCCGGGGAGCCGGAGGCCCGCCAGAGCATCGCCAGGACCTGCGCGCGCGTGCCGGTGAGACCGGGCCCAAACGTCGTGGGCGTGACGCCGTTCACGATGCCGTTTTCAACGGCCCAGTCGAGCGCCTCCGCGAACCACTCGCTGCCGGAGACGTCCGTGAAGAGGTTCATCGGCAGCCACTTGGCGTAGAGCGTCGTGTCTCTCGTCACCGCCGCGCCGTCCGCCTGCTCGGTCAGCGCCTTGTCCAGGAACCACCCGCCGAAGCGGAAGCCCTTTTTGGAGGTCATGTAGCCCGACAGGTCCGGCTTCGTCCCGATCGTCACGGCCGCGCCCGCCACCGCGCTGCCGCCGTTCGTGTCGAAGGTGAGGTTGACCTTCAGGGGCGGCGTGTAGGACCAGCGCGCGTAAAGCGTTGCGTCGTCGGCGAGGCTCACCGTGTCGCCCGCCTTGACCTGCGTCCCGCCGGTCTTGGCCGTGAACCAGCCGTCAAAGCGGTACCCGGACCGCGTCGGGACGGGCAGCGCGCCGTATGCGTCGCCGTTTACGACAACCGAGGTATTCGCTTTCAGCGAATCGCCGCCGTTTACATCGAACGTCACTGTATGGCGCTCCCGCAGCACGGGATAGCCGCCGTTTACGCCTGCCGCGACCCGCCAACCGTCCAGGGAGAGATCGTTCTGCGCGTCCACCCAGGCGTTCAGCGCGGCGAGAAGGGTATCGGCTGCTAGCTTGTCCCCGGATTGACTGCCGTATAGCATCAGAGCGCCGTCTGCATCTGCAAAGGTGCCGCAGTCTGAATACTCACCATAGCTATTATTATATATATATAATTGTTCGGGTAAACCGGGTCCCGTCAGCCAATAACAATTCGCGATAGAGGGATTACTGGCGTATCCGGTCTCCGCTCCGGCGATACCGCCGGAAATTTCGTCGTTATCTGCGATGGATTTACCGGTGCTGTAGCAGTTCAGCACGCCATCCCCGTAGTCGTTGCCTACAATACCGCCGGCGTAGGATGAATGGTAATCAGATGTATCTCTGGATATGGCATAGACGTCCCCAGAATTATAGCAGTTTATTATATAGTTAAGATTGCTTCCGGCGATACCGCCGGCATAAGTGTTGCTGTCGCAGTTCGTGTTGACATATATTCTGCCGGTATTCACGCAATTTTTCACGATACCACGGTTAATTCCCACAATACCGCCGGCTTTTGGAGACAGTTTTTCAAAAGAACTTGTAATTGAGATCGCCGCAGCATTGCTGCAAGATTCAATCAATCCGTAATTGATCCCCACAATACCAGCCGCCTCAATCATAATATCGTCATTTGATATACAAGCGTATTCAACGCTTCCGGAGAGGGAAACCCGCTTTATGGTTCCGGTTGAATAGCCGAACAAGCCCATCTCCCATTGGCCGCTCGCCGCTATTTTGATACTTTTCCCGCCGCCATCGAAGGTGCCTGCAAAAGTATGGGAAGAATCCGGCCCGATCGGCACCCAGTTGTACAGTCCGAGGTCGATGTCCGCCGTCTGGGTGTAGGTTACGTCGGGCTGGGTTGCGCCGCCGTTGACTGTTTTGGCCAGTTGGGCGAGGTCCCACGCGTTGTCGATGTTGCCATCCGAAATGTCTACCGCGCCCTTGACGTCCAGCGCCTCGGACCAGGTGTCGCAGAACACCGGATAGCTGCCGCTGGGCTGCTTCCAGTATTTGAGCGCTGTGTCGTCGTTGGCTTTTACGTAGGCGTTCAGCGCGGCGAGAAGGGTGGTGCTGTCGGTGGTCACGTCGCCGATGGTGTAGCTGAACGAAGGTTTGCTTTCCGTTCCCTGGCCTTGTTCCACTGTAAAGCTGGCGCAGTTGGTCACGGTGCCGGTGCCGGTGCCGACTGCCTGCGTCGCCGAACTGGTCAGCCAGTAACAGTTCGTGATTGAGCCAGTATGATATCCCACAATGCCGCCAGTCCAGGTATTTCCGGTGACCGTGCCGGCGTTGCTGCAATTTGTGATCGTACCCATATTGTGTCCCGCGATGCCGCCAGTAATAAAGTTGTTTCCGATGACCTTGCCGGTGTTACAGCAATTTGTGATCGTACCGCTATTGACTCCTGCGATGCCGCCAACGTTGTTTTTTCCGGTGACCGTGCCGGTGTTGCTGCAATTTGTGATCGTACCGCTATTGACTCCTGCGATGCCGCCGCTAAAGCTGCTTCCATTAACCGCGCCGGTGTTGATGCAGTTTGCAATCGTACCGGAATTAGATCCCACGATGCCGCCGGTCTTGTCGTATCCGGTGATCGTACCGGCGTTGGTACAGTTCTCAATTGTACCGTGATTTTCTCCCGCGATGCCGCCGTTAAAAGATTCATTTAAATCGATGGTGGCGCTGACGCTGCCGCTGACGGAGACGTTTTTCACCGTACCGGTAAGAAGCCCAAACAATCCGTCGTATTTGTTGCCGCTATTTTCTGTCATATTTCCGATGCTGTGTCCGCCGCCGTTGAAGAAGCCGGCAAATGTCGCATACACATCATCTGAAATAGCGCGTCCGTCGCCGATCGGCGTCCAGTTGTGGCCGTACAGGTCCACGTCCGCCGTCAGGGTGACAGTTTTACCCGTAAAGTCGTTGCCGCCGTTGACCAGCACGGCAAGGCCTGCGAGCTGCGCCGCGGTGGAGACGGTGAAGGCGGCGTCGGTCGCGTTGTACCAGGACGTGTCGTAATTGCCGCTGTCCGTCCAGGCGGTCGTATCGTCCGCCAAAACCGACGCGGGGAGCAGGGCCAGGACGAGGGCCAGGGTCAGCGCGAGGGAGAGAAGTCTGCGTTTCATGATTTTTTCTCCTTTTCTTCCGTTCTGTGTCTGTGCCGAAAGCACAGCACCGTTATCACGACGCCCGCGGTAAAGGCCAGGACACCTGCGAGAACGTAGCCGCCCGCGCTGCTGTATAGCAGCGCCGAGCCGTACATCCCCGGCACATGGCCCGTTCCGCCGCCGTCCGTCAGCGCGCGGAGCATCCCGGCCAGGCTGACGCACAGCATGAAGGAGACCGCGGTCAGTCCGGCGTCCCTGCGTCTTTCCCGTTTGCGGCGCAGCGCTCCCATCCGCCGCAGAATCAGCGCCGTCCGATCCTCTGCGTTCCGCATGGCGACAACACCTCCTCAAAAATTCTTTCTACCTCCTAAAATACAAAAGACGCGAAAAGGACTCACTATTTTTAAAATAATTTATGCGTAAAACGGCCCGCGCAAAAACGCAGACAAAAAAATACTTCGGCCGCCAGCCGAAGTATGACAAAATTCGGGGCTGCCGCAGATCCCTTTGCGGCAGCCCCGTCAGACCGTATTTTATTGCGCCGATTTTTCCGGCAGATGCAGCAGCTTCAGCAGCGAATAGCCCAGAAGCGCCGCCGCGATGGGCAGCACATAACCGATGATCCGCACCGTGCCGCCGGCGCTGAGAAGCAGATTGTACATGGCGTGGAGCGTGACGGCGGAGCACAGAAGTCCCGCCGTGCCAGCGACCTTGAGCCAGGTCGTGCGCCAGGCGTAGGCCAGTCCCGCCGACACCAGCACGCCGCAGACAATGTGCATGGCTCCGGTACTGAAGCCGCGCAGCAGCAGAAAATTCAGCTGCCCGGCTCCGTTTTCCACCAGCCAGCACACGTTTTCAAAGGTGGAGAAGCTCACCGCGATGACGAGCATGGCGATCTGCGCCTGTTCCCGCTCCGGCTCGAAAACCAAAAGATAGAAGAGCAGCGGCAGCAGCTTCATGATCTCCTCCACCACCGGCGTGATCTCAGCCGTGGCAGTGGCGACGTCCGCGCCGTACAGCCCCGCGAAGAAGCTGTTGATATACGCCGAGAGCAGGCAGGCCGTCATCCCGGACAGGATAAAAATAAAAATGGGACGCCGGCGGCCCTCCGCGAAGAGCATGCCGATCAGCATGGGCGCGGCCATACAGGCAAAGATGTGGTCGATGTAGGTCATTTTCCCACCGCCCTTTCGGCAGCGATCAGGAGAAGAACGGCCGAGCCGCTCAGCCCGAAGTCGAACCAGAAGTAGGGATTGGCGAGCGTATCGCTGACCCAGAAGCAGGACGCCGTCCACAGGCAGTATTCCATCGCAATCAGAAGGAGCACCGCCAGATGGATGTGTCTGCGCCGGATGTCTTTGCTGCGGGACGCCCAGATGCACCCGCGGATGGAAAACCAGCCGGAAACGCCCATGAGCCCGCACCAGATGATGTTTTCCACCCAGTCGCCCCACTGGCAGTAGAACGCCGTCAGGGCTGTGGAGATCACAGGGGAGATCCACGCGGCGGGGTGGCGGAAGGCGCGCTCCTCCGGCCCGGCGGTCGAGGCAACGAGCATGAGCAGGAACAGATAGCTCGCCATCCAGCACAGGTCGGAGACATAGAAGATCTTCGGCGTGTAGGAGGTGATGAGGTCGTAGACGAGCCAGTACAGGTTGCCCATGGCCAGCGCGCCGTAGTAGCAGGTGAGAATGGTGTACGCCTGCTTTCTTCTCTTCAGCGTGAAACAGCCGCAGACGCCCGTGCACGCGAGCGTTACCGCAAGCTGGACGGCGTTGTCAATGATCTCGACCATCGTGTTCCTCCCGATCGCGGCGGCGCAGACGATAACAGAGGATCGTCACGCAGCAGCCGAGCGCGAAAGCCAGAAGCCCGATGACCACATAGCCCGCCGCGCTGCTGGCCGCGAACACGCCGGCCTCCGCGCCGGAGCCGCCGCCCATGCCGCCGCTCTGCCGCGCCATAAGACCCGGCATCGCCAGCGCGGCTGCGACGACCAGCGCCAGGCAGGCCGCAGCCGACAGCCCGGCCGCAAGAAGATCCCGCCGCTGCTGCTGCCGCCGGATTTCGTGTGTCCGCTTTTCTATGGCCGCAGTCCGCTCAGAAGTTGTGCGCATCGGTGATCCCCTCGCTTTCCAGCAGCGCCCGGAGCGCCTGTTTGCCCCGCAGCACCAGATTTTTGATTTGCTTTTCGTTTTTGCCCATGACGGCGGCGGCCTCGGCCTGGCTGAGGTCTTCAAAATAAGTCAGATAAAGCGCCTCCCGGTAGTCCGGGTGCAGCTTGTCCAGACACAGACGCAAAAGGGCGTCCCGCTCGCGGGTCTGCACCACGCGTTCGACAAGCTCGCCGCTCTCCGGTTCCAGCTCCATGTCGTCGAATCCAAAATGCCGGCGCAGCCTGTTTCGCGAGGCAAAGCGCAGCGCCAGATTGCGGGCCGTTTTATAGAGATAGGGGCGAAAACCGCCGCCTGTAAAGCTGGGCGCTTTGGCGCAGACGCGGGAAAAGGCTTCGATCATCAGATCCTCCGCGTCCTGCGCGTCGCCGATGATGGCGTTTATGTACAGCGTCACGCTGTCGCCGTGGCGCTCCACGAGCTGGGATAGCTCTGCTGTTCCGCCGTTTTGAAAACGGCGGAACAGTTCTTCGTCGGTCTCCGTATCCGCCGCCTCCGATCCTTTCGTTTGACTTTTATTATATCGGCGAAAAGCCGGATAATCAAGAATGAGCCGCAAAAGAAGGAAGGCTCACCTGCGGGCTGCGGCCTGAAAGCCGGATGACTTCTTCTATTTGCGCAGGGATTCCAGAAAATCCTCGCAGAGCTTCGTCGTGCGGAGATTGTCGTCTGACACGCGGGCGCCGTTTTCCCAGAAGTCCTGCATTTCTCCGGAAAATCCGCGCAGCCAGAGATCCTTCGACGTGCCGGACGCCGGGTTAAAACAGTCGGAGAAGACCTGATCGCATTCGCTCAGCGTCTGCCACGGGTTTGGAGTCGAACGGCTCCGGTGGACGGCCAGACGGTTCAGCTCGCGGGTTTCGGCAAAACCGTCCTCCAGCGTCACGCAGATGCCTTCGCTTTCCCGGGTCCAGGCCGTCCGGTTCTCGAAGCTGGCCGTACCGACAACGCCGCTCTCCATAACAAAGGAGGCCGCATAGGAACAGCCGCCGCCCGTTTCGTTTTTGACGGCCGAAACGCTTTTGACCTCGCCGAACAGATACCGCAGCAGGTCGAGCATGTGGATGGCGACAAAATAGATGAAATCCGCATCCGACGCGCAGAAACGGGAGGCGTCGACCCGGAACGAGGCGTGCCAGGAGCGCACGCCGCCCAGATCTCCGCTGTCGATGGTCTGCTTGAGAGCTCGGTAGACCGGCGCAAAGCGCTTCATAAAGCCGACGCTGACGCCCTTTCCGCTCTCCATCGAGGCCCGGTAAATGGTCTGCGCCTCTGAAAGGCTGAGCCCGCAGGGCTTTTCCACAAACACCTGCCTGCCGGCTTTCAGGCAGCTTAAAACCGCCGGAACCGCGTCCCTGGCCTGCATGACGACGACCGCTTTTTCACCCTGCTCGTTTTTCAGCATTTCTTCCAGACTGTCGTACGTCCGCGCGTTCAGACCGAACGCTTTGACAGCCTGCGCGGAGTGCTCCAGGCTTCTGGTGGTGACCGAGCCGATCTGCGCCCGGCAGAGCAGCAGCGACGGAAGAATATTGTTTCTCATCTGGGTCCCGGCCCCGATCAGCTGGATTTCGTTCTTTTCCATATAAACTCGCTTCCATTTCAAACAGGATTGTTCGGATTTCGCCCGCTCTTTGAGAATGCTCCCCGGAGAAGGCCCGATTTTATGATAACTGACGCCGGAATTCGGCGGGAACAGCCCGGTGAGCTGCGCAAAGACGCATGAAACACAGCTGGGACTGCTGCCGGATATAACTCTTTTCCAAACGTTCGGTATCAGAGTAGCACAGCCGGAACAGCCGGTCAACGTTTGCTGCGGAGAAATCCAAAAACAGTGCCGATTCTTTGCGGCAGGTGCGTGATAAACCTGATATCAAAAGATAAAAGCCGCATCATAAAATTTCGCGGACTTGCGCGGAACAAATAATAAAATACCGGGAATAAAGATCTGAACGGTGGTATACGCAAGAGGATGCTTATACGAGGTAGCCTGGGAGGACAGAATATGAACGAGATGGAACGGCGCGTTGCGGGAATTCTGGATGCCGCAGTCAAAAATGGGGAGATGACCGGCGCCGGCGCGCTCGTGCTGCGCGGCGGAAGGGAAGTCTGCTGCGTGCAGGCCGGGCTCGCGGAGCGTATCTATTTGGAAGAAGGCGCACAGGTTCTATCTGAGGAACGGAGAGGTCGCTCAAGTGCTGCCGACGGTACGCAAAAAGAGCATCCGGCAAAGGTTCGGTAAAAAGCAGATGTTCCCCGCGGCCTTGCCGACTGCGGAGAATATCCGTGTCTCAGCCTTTTTACGGAAGAAAACGATCACTCGAGGACGAAATCATGATATACTGAATGCAAATCACCATGCAGGGAGTAAGATACGATGACAGAACATCCTTCGTCAGAAATCAAACCTGCGCCGCGGGCCATCGAGGTCCGCGGGGCGCGGGTGCACAACCTGAAAAACATCGATGTGTCGGTGCCGCTGGGGAAGATCGTCGGGATTGCGGGCGTGTCCGGCTCGGGGAAATCCTCGCTGGCGCTGGGCGTGCTCTACGCCGAGGGGTCGCGGCGGTATCTCGACGCGCTCTCAACCTATACCCGCCGCCGCATGACGCAGGCGGCCAAGGCGCAGGTGGACGAGGTTTTATACGTCCCGGCGGCGCTGGCCCTGCACCAGAGGCCCGGCGTGCCCGGCATCCGCAGCACCTTCGGCACCGGGACGGAGCTCCTCAACAGCCTGCGGCTGATGTTCTCGCGCCTCGCCAGCCATCGTTGCCCCAACGGCCACTACCTGCCGCCGTCGCTGGCGGTCGCGGCAGGGCAGACGCTCAGGTGCCCCGTCTGCGGAGAGACCTTTTACGCGCCTTCCGCGGAGGAGCTGGCGTTCAACAGCCAGGGCGCCTGCCGGACCTGCGGCGGCACAGGGACGGTCCGCACCGTCGATCCTGCGACGCTGGTCCCCGACGAATCCCTGACCATCGACGGCGGTGCCGTCGCCCCGTGGAACCAGCTCATGTGGTCGCTGATGACCGACGTCTGCCGTGAGATGGGCGTCCGAACCGACGTGCCGTTCTCAGAGCTGACGGAGCAGGAGCGCGAGATCGTCTTTCACGGTCCGGCGGTCAAAAAGCACATCTTTTACAAGCCAAAAAACGGCAGCAATCAGGCTGGAGAACTGGATTTCACATATTACAACGCCACTTACACGGTGGAAAACGCCCTCTCCAAGGTGAAGGACGACAAGGGCATGAAGCGGGTGGAGAAATTTCTGCGGGAGGACGTCTGCCCGGACTGCGGCGGGACGCGCCTGTCTGAGCGCGCAAGAGCGCCGATGCTCTGCGGCATCACGCTGGACCAGGCCTGCGCCATGACGCTCTCCGAGCTCGTAAAATGGGTGGCGGACATGCCCGCAGCGCTGCCGGAAGAAATGCGGCCGATGGCAGAGGCCATCGGCGAGTCGTTCCAGACTGTCGCCAGACGCCTGATGGAGCTGGGACTGGGCTATCTGACGCTGGATCGCGCGTCCTCCACGCTCTCCACCGGAGAGCGGCAGCGGATGCAGCTGGCCCGCGCCGTGCGAAATCGCACCACCGGCGTCCTGTACGTGCTGGACGAGCCATCCATCGGCCTGCACCCCGCCAACATCAGGGGACTCAACGGCGTTATCCGCGACCTGATCGCCGATGGGAATTCCGTTGTGCTTGTGGATCACGACACGCAGATTTTGAGCGAGTCCGACTGGCTCATCGAGCTTGGCCCGGAGGCAGGCGCGGACGGCGGGCGGATCATAGCCGAGGGGACGATCGCGGAAGTCATGGAAAACCCGGCCTCGCAGATCGGGCCGTTTTTGTCGCACAGCGCCGAGGTCCGCGTTCGGAAGCAGGCTGATTTGGCGGCGCTGTTTGCGGAGGGGACCATCTGTCTTTCTACGGGTTCCATCCACACGGTAAAGCCGCTGGACGTTTCCATCCCCAAGGGCAGGCTGACCGTCGTCACGGGCGCCTCCGGCTCCGGCAAGACGACGCTCATTCTGGAGAGCCTGATTCCGGCGCTGGAAGCCGTGATCTCCGGCGACAGGCTGCCGGAACATGTAAAATCCGTCTCGGCGGACGGAATCCGGCAGGTGAAGCTCATCGACGCCACGCCCATCGGCATCAACGTGCGCTCGACCGTCGCGACCTACGCCAATGTGCACGACGAACTGCGCAAGGTGTTCGCACAGACGGCGGCGGCGAAAGCCAAAAAATACAAGGCCGGGGATTTTTCCTACAACACCGGCTCGCTGCGCTGTCCCACCTGCGACGGCACGGGTACCATCAGCCTGGACGTGCAGTTTTTGCCGGACGTCGAGATTCCGTGTCCGGACTGCCGAGGTTCCCGCTACGCGAAGGACGCGGATGAGATCAGGCGCAAAAACAAGGCCGGGCAGGAACACTCCCTGCCGGAGCTCATGGACATGGACGTGAAGCACGCGCTGGAAGCCTGTTCCGATCTGAAAACCGTTAACCAGCGGCTTCAGGTGCTGCAGGATCTGGGCCTCGGTTATCTGACGCTGGGCGAGGAGACGCCCAGCCTTTCGGGCGGCGAGGCGCAGCGGCTGAAGCTGGCGTCCGAGATGGGCCGGCAGCAGGCGGACGCGCTGTTCGTCTTCGACGAGCCGACCATCGGCCTGCATCCGCTGGACGTGCGCACACTTTTACAGGTATTCGACCGGCTGGTGTCCAGCGGCGCAACGGTCATCGTCATTGAGCACGATCTCGACGTGATCTCGAACGCAGACTATATCATCGACATGGGGCCGGGCGGCGGCGCGGACGGCGGAGAGATCATCGCGGCCGGCACACCCGCTGAAATCGTGAAAGACAAACACAGCGTAATTGGACGGTACTTGTCTCATCCAAATGTCTGATTTCGTCTCCGATGATTGAATGAGATCTGCTTTATATGGGCTTACCAGGAACGCACGAGAATGGTTCCGTTAGGCAGGCCTCTTCATTGAGCGGACAAATCCTTTTAAAATAGATACAGGCAGCCGCACGAGAACCTTCCTGGTGACTGCCTGTCTTTTGCCCGTAACGGCATTAAGCCCCATAGGTCACAAATTGTGCCTATGGGGCTTAATTCTTTGGTGAACTTCTCTTTTTTATGAAATTTTACTGCGGCGCGGCCTGCACGCACCCGGAAATGACCGGAATTACTTGATGATGCCGAGGCCGATCAGGACGACGACGAACAGAACCTCCGGCGCAATGTACTTGACGATGAAGAACCAGACGTTGTAGAGCTTGTCGTTTTTAAGCGCATGATGGTTGCTGACTGCGTCGAGCGCATTGTCTTTCTTCCACACCCAGCCGACCATGATGGCCGTGCACATAGCGATGAGCGGGTAGGCGATAATGCAGATGAAGTTGTCATAGAGCTCGAAGAAGCCCATGCCGGCGATGGTCACATTGCTCCAGGCACCGAAGCCGAGGCTCACGGGGATGCCCAGCAGGAAGCAGATGATTGTGACGAGGACGGAGGCTTTCTTGCGGCTGATCTTCTCATGAGATGTCTCAGTCAGATACGGCACGCAGATTTCGAGGATCGAGATGGAGGAGGTCAGCGAAGCGAAGAGCAGCAGAATGAAGAACAGGAAACAGAACACGCTGCCGAGCGGCATTTGCCGGAACAGGCTCGGCATGGTGATGAACAGCAGGGAAACGCCGGAGGACGGCTCAATGCCAAACGCAAACGCACTGGGGATGACAATGAAGCCGGCGAGAAACGCCACGGAGAAATCGGTCATGACGACCATGGCAGTCGACTTGGGCACGTTTTCCGTTTCGGACAGGTAGCTTCCGTAGACGACCATGCCTGTGGTGCCGACGTTCAGGGAGAAGAATACCTGGCCTACAGCGGCCGCGAAGACGGCCGGCGTGATGAGCGAGAAGTCAGGCTTGAGGTAGAACTTGATGCCCTCACCGGCGCCGGGGAGCGTCAGAACGCGGACGATCAGGATGAGCAGAATAACGATCAGCGCGGGCATCATGACCTTGTTGGCCTTCTCAATGCCCTTCTTGATGCCGCCCATGACGATCCACATCGTCAAAAGGAGGAAGATAATCTGGAAAATAATCGGCTTCCAGGGGTTGCTGATAAAGGTGCCGAAGAAATCTCCGACGCCGCTGGGATCAATGGTTGCGAGGGATGTGAACGAGGTGAAGATGTAGTAGAGCATCCAGCCGCCGAACACAGCGTAGTAGGCGAGCGCCAGTACGGCGCCGAACATGCCGAGGTAGCCCATCCAGGAGTATTTCTTACAGATCTTGCGGTAGCTTTCCACCGCGTTGGCCCGGCCGTTCCGGCCGATCAGGAAGTCGCAGAGAAGCATGGCCGCGCCGATCACAAAGTTCACAATGATGTAGACAAACACAAAGGCAGCGCCGCCGTTTTTGCCTGTCATATAGGGGAACTTCATGATGTTGCCGAGACCGACGGCAGAACCCGCCGTCGCAAGGACGAAGCCGAGCCGGCCGCCCCATTGCTCGCGCTTCTTTGGCTGGAGAGTGCTGGTATTGTCTGACATACATTTCCTCCCTTTCTCTATCCCACAGGCGGCTTGCCGCCTGCTTTCAACGGTTTACAGCTCGTGGTAGAGCTTCAGATACTCCTCGTCGGTGAGATCTCTCTTTTTTTCGATGGCCAGCTTCTTGATTTTGTTCAGCAGGCGCTTGACAGTGTCCTTGTCCTCAATGGGGGGCAGGCCGAGGCGCTCGTTATAGAGGGCGACATTGGCAGCACCGCTCTTTTTGCCGATGTAGATATGGGGCTCGTTCTGGCCGGTCATGTTCCAGCTGTAGGGGAGCATGATGAGCGGGTCGATGTCCTTGCAGGATTTCCAGTAACCCACGGGCAGGCCGGTCTCCCAGCCAAACAGGCGGCTGCCGACGATTGCCTTGGTCGGCGGGACGGGCTTTTGCGAGCGGACGGCAACCTCATGCGACAGGTCAAGCAGCTTGCCGGGGTCGACGCCCGTGTCGATTCCGTACAGGCAGAGCAGACTCATTACGAGCGGCTCGAGCGGGCAGCTGCCCGCGCGCTCGCCGATGCCGTTGACCGTGACGTGTGCGCAGCATGCGCCGGCCTTCAGGGCGGCGATCGTCGTGGCGATGGACAGACCGAAATCCTCATGGAAATGCGCCTCAACCGGCTTGCCGACGCGGCGCAGCAGTTCCTTGACCGTATAGGCCGCGCCCTCGGGAGAGAACGCGCCGAACGTGTCGACCAGTACGATGGAATCCACGTAGCCGCCGCCGTTGATGATGGCGTTGAGCGTGTTGCAGAGGAAGTCGAGATCGGCGCGGGACCCGTCGGCAGGGAAGAAGGTTACGCTGAGCCCCAGCTCATGCGCATAGCTCGTGGACTCGCAGGCCGCCGCGATGGCTTTCTCCGCCGTCCATTTCATTCCGCCCTTCAGCATGTGCTCGCTGCCCGGCACCTCGCACAGAACGCCGTACACGCCGCAGCTCTTTGCCAAATCCATGTCGCTTTTAATGTTGCGGACAAAGCAGTAGATTTTGGCGTTCAGGCCCAGTTCACAGATGGCCTTGATCGCAGCTGCGTCTTCGTCCGAGGTGGCGGGCGTTCCGGCCTCGATGCGCTGCACGCCGGCGGCATCGAGCTTCTTGGCGATGGCAATCTTATCTTCCTTGGTGAAGACGATGCCGGGTTCCTGCTCGCCGTCGCGGAGCGTTGTGTCGAGAATGTCGATGTGCTCCGGGAAGTGAAAATCCTTCGTTGCCTCCGGGGCGTAATCGGACGGGCTGACCCACCATTTTCCGGGTTCTCTGAATCCCATAATGAAAATTCCTCCTTGATTTTGGCCCGTAAAAACAGGGCCTGTTTTCCGGCCACACCGGAAATAATACGGTTTTTAAGTTCAGAATCATCATATATGATTATCTTAACCTTGTCAATTGAAATTATAATGATTAGAATTACACATTTTACTCCCAGATATGTCTTTCTTTTCCGAAAATTTGTCGAATATCCCATATTAACGATAATAAATAACACAATATTGTGCATAAATCACGATAATGAAGGACGAAATTTTTGCAAATTAAACTGAAAATTCTTAACATTGTTATTATCATTGACAATGATAGAACTTGTGATACACTATATTCGAATTCAAAAAACATGGCGTATTCCGCCTGGAGAAAGGACAGCTCAACATGGAATATACATTTTCTGACCGCATCCAGAATGTGAAGCCTTCGGCAATCCGCGAAATTCTGAAGGTCATCGCGCAGAAGCCTGAGACGATCTCCTTTGCCACCGGCAGCCCCTCCAACGAAGCGATCCCCGTCAAAGAAGTCCATGAGATCTCCGAGTATATTTTCGCCCATCAGGCGATCGAATCTCTGCAGTATAACATCACCGAGGGCTATACGCCTCTGCGCGTCAAGACGAAGCAGCGCCTGAAGGACGTCTTCGGCATCGGCCGCGATTTCGACGAGGTCATCATCACGACCGGCGGCCAGCAGGGCCTGGAGATCACGCCGAAGGTACTCTGCAATCCGGGCGATACCGTGCTCATGGAGAGCCCCACCTTTGTCAGCGGCATCAACGCCTTCAAATCCCACGGCGCGAATGTCGTCGGCATCGAGATGGACGAGGAGGGCATCGACCTGGACAAGCTCGAGCAGGCCGTAAAGCGGGAGAAGAACGTGCGGATGCTCTATCTGATTCCGACTTTCCAGAATCCCAGCGGCAAGACCATGAGCCTTGCCAGGCGCAAGGCAGTCTACGAGCTCTGCGTCAAATACGGCATCATCATTCTGGAAGACAACCCCTACGGCGAGCTGCGCTTCCGCGGGGAGGACCTGCCGACCATCAAATCCATGGACGATGCGGGCATCGTCGTCTATAACGGCTCCTATTCCAAGATCATCTCTGCCGGCATGCGCATCGGCTTTATCTGCGCGCCCTCTCCCATTATGCAGAAGCTGATCGTCGCCAAGCAGGTAGGGGACTGCCACACAAACGTCTTTTTCCAGATTGTCACCGAGCGCTTCCTCTCGGAGTATGACGTGGACGCGCACATCAAGAGAATCCGCGGGATTTACCGCGACAAGTGCGACCTTATGCTGCGGCTCATGGACGAGACGTTTGACTCCCGCGCCGTTTACACCCGGCCTGAGGGCGGACTGTTCCTCTGGTGCACGCTGCCGGAGGGCTACGACACGATGAAACTGGCGCGTCTGGCAGTCGACCGCGGCGTCGCCTTTGTTCCTGGCTGCTCCTTCATGGCCGACGATACGGCGCCCTGCTCTTCCTTCCGGCTCAATTATTCGACGCCCAGCAGCGAGAACATCGAGCGCGGCATTCCCATCCTGGCGGATGCAATCCGGGAATTTCTTGGCTGAGGTGACAGCATGCTGAAATCTGTGATCAACCCCGCACGGGGCCGGCTGCGTGTGCTTGGCTACTGCTCCGGCTCCGGGAATACGCTCTGGAAGGCCTATGAGCTGCAGCTGGCCATGGAGGCGACCCCGGAGGGCTGCCCGTTTGAGATCGTCGGCATCTTCGCCGACAATCCCGAATCCAAAGCCGTGGAGACCGCCCGGCGTTTTGGCGTTCCGGCGCAGGCGCTGGACATCCGGCAGTATTACGCACGGAGGGACAAGCCGCTGCGCGACCGCGAGGTACGCGCAGAATATGACCGCGAGGCGCTCTCGCTCGTGTCGCAGTACCGGGCGGACGTCATTCTTCTGGCAGGCTATGTTTGGGCGACGACCGACGTATTGCTGGACGAGTATCTGGTCGTCAACGTCCACCCGGGCGATCTGGCCCTGACGGACGAGACTGGCCGCCGCGTGCTCGCGGGCGCCAATGGCATCCAGGCTGCGCTCGACCGGAAACTGCCGTATCTGCGTGCCAGCTCGCACATCGCAACACGGGAGCTGGACGCCGGGCCGCTGCTCGTGCGCTCGGCAAAAGTGCCCGTGGACTATGCGCTGCATACAAATCCGGAGGAGCGTTTCCGCTATTATCTGAAGCTCGTCAACGAGCAGAGCCGCCTTGTGGGCGCACGCACGCTGCTCGAGCTGGCGCTCGGCAGCTATCAGACCGACGAACAGAACCGTCTGTATTTCCGCGGCGAGCTGGCACCTGGCGGGTTTACCGTTGAAAACTGGGGCGAGAACCGTCCCGCCTTTGAGCGTCATCCCGAAAAGCTGCTCCGCCCGGAGTCCGTGGCGGTGATCGGCGCTTCGGCACGCCCGGGGATCGGCAACGCCATCGTACAGAATCTGCAGGACATCGGATACCCCGGCAAAGTCTATGCCGTAAACCGGAAGGCTGAACGCGTCATGGGCGTCCCGGGCTATGCGTCCGTCCTGGATATCCCGGATAAGGTCGATCTGGCCGTGCTCTCCGTTCCGTCCTCAAGCGCGCTGTCGGTCGCGGAGGAGTGCGGGAAAAAGGGAATCCCTGCGCTCGTGTGCATCACGGCCGGCTTCCGTGAGATCGGCGGCGAGGGCGTGGAGCGCGAGCGCGCGCTCATGCGGATTGTAAACCGCTACAACATGTGCATGATCGGCCCCAACTGCATGGGAATTGCCAACACCGACCGGAATGTCAGGCTGTCGGCGACCATTCTCTCACAGACGCCGCCGGCAGGTCACGTCGCATTCCTGACGCAGTCCGGCGCGCTCGGCGCAAGCATCATCGATTTTGCAGGCGAACTGGATGTCGGGTTCTCGGTCGTGGCTTCGCTCGGCAATATGGCAAGCATCAATCCGTGCGATCTGCTGCCCATGCTCGAGCGCGACCCGAATACGGAGCTCATCTGCATGTATATGGAGACGATCCCGCAGCCCTGGCGCTTTGAGAAGGTCATGCGCGGGATCACAAAACCGGTCATCCTGGTGAAATCCGGACGCACCGCGGCAGGCGCGGCCGCCGCCAGTTCTCACACGGGCTCGCTCGCGGGGAATGACAGCGTCGCCGACGCACTCATCGCCAAATGCGGCATCCTCCGCGCGGAGAATCTGGAGGACGCGTTCCTGCTGGCCTCGGCTATGAGCAAAATGCCCCGGCTGCATGGCCGACGCGTCGGCATCATCTCAAACGCGGGCGGCCTCGGCACGCTCACGACCGATGCGCTTGTCAAATACGGCTTCCTGCTGCCGGAGCTGGATGCCCTGGAGAGAGAGGCGCTTGCGGCCCAGCTGCTGCCGGAGGCCTCGACGCACAATCCGCTCGACCTCGTGGCGCCGGCACCGCCCAGCCACTACGCGATTGCGGCCAGGGCCATGATCGCGAGCGGGAAGTACGACGCGATCATCGTTGACTGCGTGCCGCCCGCCACCATCGACACGGGCGAGGTGGCACAGGCCATGGTGGATATCCTGCACACGGCGGACGTTCCCATTTTCTCCTGCTTCTTCGGTCCCACGCTGGGAGCGCCCGGACGGGCCGTCATGAAAAAGGGCGGCATCCCGACCTTTTCCTTCCCCGATCAGATGGTGCGTACGATGTCCTACATGGTAGAGCGGCCAAAGTTCAGGAAGACGCCCGTGCCGGTCTCTCTGACGCCGGAGGAGCGCGCCCGCGCGGCACAGCTTTTTGAAGGCGGCAAATCTGGCAGTTATCTGACGCCGGAGAACTGTGAAAAACTGCTTTCGCTCTATAAAATTCCCACGGCGCAAAGCGTCTGGCTCTCCCGCGAGGAGGAGATCGACGCGCTCACGCTCCGATGGCCGGTCGTCGCAAAGATCGACCATCCCGACATCGTTCACAAATCCGATGTCGGCGGTGTGCAGCTCCATCTTAACAGCAAAGACGAATTGCGCTTGCTGCTGCGCCGCTGGCGCGAACAGTTCCCCGGCCTGCGCGGCATGGTCGTGCAGGAGGAGGTCTCCGGAAAGCTCGAACTGATCGCGGGCGCCTCGCTTGACCCGGCGCTCGGCCACAGCCTGCTGGTCGGTTTCGGCGGCACGCTCGTGGAAATCCTGAACGACGTGGCCTTCGGCCATGTTCCGCTCAGCCCGGAGGATCCCGACCGCATGCTGCAAAGTCTGCGCGCACGGAAACTCCTGGAGGGCTATCGCGGCAGCCGTGCAGTCAATACAGCACAGCTTCGCGAGATTTTGCTCCGCCTCAACGCGCTTCTGCTGGACTTCCCCATGATCGGTGAGATGGATCTTAATCCGCTCGTGTACGACGAGAGCCGAGAAAGCTTTTTCGCCGTGGATGCCCGAATCCGCCTGTCCTGAAACCGGAACGCCGCAAAATGCCAAAGCGCATTTTGCGGCGTTCGTTTCTCTGCCGCCTTTGCGCTTCCTTGACTTTTTCGGCAAAAATAGGTAAGATAAGAATACGCTTTTTAGCAGTCTGCAGAAAACAGGAACCGGCCTGGACGGTTCCTTTGGTGGCTATATGACGAATCAGAATCACGAAGACAACATGACCTTCACCATCAATCAGGTGGCAAAAATACTGGGTGTGGTCCCCGCCACGATCCGAAACTGGGAGAAGAGCGGCCTTATCACGGCAAAACGCTCCGCCAGCAACTATCGTATCTTCACGATCGACGACATTGAGCTGCTTAAAAAAATCCGGGAATACTCCATCGACAAGCACATGGGAACGCACGCCATCAAGCTGCTCCTGCCCACGGCCAAGGACAGCGACGTGGAAAAGTATGTCGATCAGCAGAAGGAGAACTTCTACTCCAAAAAGCTGATCAGTAAAAAGTGGAAAGAGATCCGTGAGCAGCAGGGCTACACGCTGGAGGAGGTCAGCCGGGAGGTCGGCATCTCCGCCGCACATCTGAGCAAGCTGGAAAACGGCAATGCCAACCTTTCCCTTGATATCCTCAATAAACTGGCGCTTTTTTACCATGAGAGCCCTCTTTATTTTATGGAGACGACGAGCACGGAAAACCGGCTGGTGCGCAAGGGCTGCGGCGAGCCGATCCAGCTCAAGAGTGACCCGGGCCTTGAAATGTACTCTCTGATCTCGCTTAAAGAGCACATCATGTATCCGGTGCTCTGCACCGTGGAGCCGGGCTGCGGCAACCTGACGCCTCACACGCACAAGGGCGAGGAGCTCATCTTCATTCTGAGCGGCGTCATTGAAATCACGGTCAACAACGACCCACCCTATATCCTTCATCCGGGCGACACCTTTTATTACCGCGGTTCCGATACGCATTCGTGGGTCAATATTTCCACCAAGCCGGCCAAAATGCTGTGGGTCCATTCCTCATTGTCCCTGTAGCGATTGAAACAGCCTCAGAAATGAGGCTGTTTTTATGCGGTAAAAAATAGAAAACAACGGATAAGCCAGACGCTGTCGTGAGAATAGACGGCTGTTTCAGGCGGTAGATTGACTTTTCGGGCTGCAGAGATTAAACTGGAGGCATTCCAACGTATGGCCGCAGAACCATGGCCGGGAGCTATTTAAGAAAGGACTTGATTTGAAATGCTGGACAAGAAGGTTTCGGAGCTGCTGAACGCGCAGGTCAACAAAGAGTTTTTCTCCGCGTACCTGTACATGGATTTTTCAAACTATTATTATGAGCAGGGGCTGGACGGCTTCGGCAACTGGTACAAGGTACAGTACCAGGAGGAGCGCGATCATGCGGTTCTGATGAACCAGTATCTGCTGAACAACGGCGAGCACGTCACGCTGGAAGCGGTAGACAAGCCCGATAAAAGCTATGCGAATTTCGGCGATCCGCTTGATTTCGGTCTGGAGCATGAGCGGTATGTGACCAACCTGATCCACACGATCTATAGCGCCGCCAACGAAGCAAAGGACTTCCGCACCATGCAGTTCCTGGACTGGTTCGTCAAGGAGCAGGGTGAGGAAGAGAAGAACGCGGAGGATCTCATCAAAAAGTACAAGCTCTTCGGGCAGGATCCCAAGGGACTGTATATGCTGGACAACGAGCTCAAGGCGAGAGTCTACGCGGCTCCGTCCCTGGTGATCTAAACAGAAAAGGCGACGGAGAACGAGCAGTTCTTCGCCGCCTTGGCGTTTGCGCATGCGTATGTTGAGAGAAGACGGATCTTCCGTTGAAAACAGCGCTCCGAAGCCGGTTTCAGCATATCTGCTGTCCGGCTTCGGAGCGCTGTTTCTTATATGACACGTTTTCCGTTATTCCGAGAATTTCTCGCGGTTGATCCAGAGGCCAAGGGCGGGATTCGGAATGAAATAGATCTCCTCGCCGTCCGGCAGCCTGTTGCAGCCGTACTGGAGCGCCTGCGGATCGTAGCGCTTCATGAGTTCTCCGCAGTCTGCCGACCGGAAGCCAACGTCCTCGATTTCGGCGCGGGAAATGTTCGTGACCGCGTAGGTGATCGAGAAGCGGCCGTCGGACGAGCCGTGGATGAGGTGCGCGGCGGCGCTCATGTTTTCGCGAAGGTCCTGATTCTCCGGCTTTTTGAACGCTTCGAGCGTGTGGAGCCGGCCGCGGTAACCGTATTTCCGGATCAGAGCGTCGCAAGCGGCGTCCTCGCCGAACTTCTTGACGCCGGGTGCCAGAATGATCAGCTCGCCGCCGTCCGCCATCGCCATGCGCGTACGGTAGATGGCCTTGTTGCCGAGCCAGGTGCTCTTAAATTCGGCGGGGTCGAGGTACACTACGCATTTGCGAATGCCGTGCTCGACAAAGTCGATGTTCTTTTCCTGCGAGAGCCGGACAGCCTCCTCGAGCACACGGCGGGTATCGCCGAGGAACAGGCCGTGTGTGCGAATCTTTCCGCCCGGCGCGGTGCAGACGGTTAAAACAAACACGACGGGCCGTCCGGAGAGCTGATGCGCAAGCGCATAGTCGAAGATTTTACGCACAGGCGTAAAATCCTTGCCCATCATACGCTCCATGCCGTAGACGGCGCCGACCATGTGGCTCTTGTTGATCATGTCGCTGCCGCCCACGCCGACAAACAGGTTCTTCGCATGGTTCGACATGCCGATGACCTCGTGCGGCACGACCTGACCGATGGAGAGAATCAGATCATAGCCGGGGTCCATGACGCGGCGATTGATCTCGACCGAAATAGGATCGCTCCAGAGCCCCTCGGTGATCTCACTCAGATAGCTGCCCGGGACCTCGCCCAGCTTTTCGACGTCGGTGTGCCAGTGATGAACGAAAAACCGACTGTACGGAATGTCGCCGAACATTGCGGCGGCCTCCTGCTCCGTTACGGGGGCGTGGGTGCCGAGCGCGGGGAGAATGTCCACCGCGCAGCCGCGTTCGGTGAGCGCATGGTAATAGACGTTCGTGATAAAACCCGCATTGGAAAAAAACCGCGTGAAATCCGGCGGGATCAGCAGCGCACGGCGCAGCGTTCTGCCTTCGAGCGAGCGCAGCAGCGCCGCACGGATTTCCTCCGGGGTAAGGCCGTCCTCCCGGCCGGACGTATAGAACGCCTCCATCACATGCCTGAACAGTCCGGGAAGCCGCTGCTGACCAAAGTCGCGGCATCCTCACGCAGGCCGCGCACATCGGCTTTGGCGCCCGCTGACGCGCGTGATTTCGGGAAAAATCCGCCGATAACGCCTCCCGTATCGGCGCCGACAGCCATCCTACCGGACAGATTTGAAAAATCCGGCGTTTCCATGGCAATCCGCGCTTCCTTAAGCATTGTAAGTTTCGGCAGAGGTCGCTCCGCCGCGGCCGGTCCAGTTGGTGTGGAAGTGTTCGCCGCGCGGAGCGTCGAGCCGCTCGTAGGTGTGCGCGCCGAAATAGTCGCGCTGCGCCTGCAGCAGGTTCGCGGAAAGTTTTTCGCAGGTGTAGCCGTCGAACCAGGTGAGAGCCGAGGTCATCGCGGGCGCGGGCACGCCGTTCGTAAGCGCCAGCGCACAGACGCGCCGCCACGCGGGCAGCAGGCTCTCGATCGTATTTTTAAAATACGGGTCGAGCAGAAGATTCGTGAGCGCGGGGTCGCGGTCGTAGGCTTCCTTGATCTTGCCGAGGAAGACGGAGCGAATGATACAGCCGCCGCGCCACATGAGTGCGATGCCGCCGTAGTTGAGATTCCAGCCGTAGGTTGCGGCAGCCGAGCGCATCAGCATGTAGCCCTGCGTGTAGGAGATGATCTTCGCCGCGAAGAGCGCCTGGCGGATGTCCTCCAGGAAAGCCTCGCGGTCGCCCGTGAACGGCGCGATTGTCCTGCCGAAGACGGAAGCAGCCTTGACGCGCTCGTCCTTCATGGCGGAAAGGCATCTGGCGAATACCGCCTCGGAAATCAGGGTCAGAGGCACGCCCTCGTCAAGCGCCGCGATGCCCGTCCACTTGCCGGTGCCTTTCTGACCGGCCGCATCGAGAATTTTATCCACGATCGGCGCGCCGTCCGTATCCTTGCAGGCAAGAATGTCGCGCGTGATCTCAATGAGGTAGCTGTCGAGCTCCGTCTCGTTCCATTTGGCGAAGACGGTGTGCATCTCGTCGGCCGTCATTCCAAGCGTGTCGCGCATGAGCTGATACGCCTCGCAGATGAGCTGCATATCGCCGTATTCGATGCCGTTGTGCACCATCTTGACAAAATGGCCGGCGCCGTTTTCTCCGACCCAGTCGCAGCAGGGCGTGCCGTCCTCGACCTTGGCGCAGATCGCCTGGAAAATCGGCTTTACGTACGGCCATGCGGCAGGACTGCCGCCGGGCATCATGCTGGGGCCCTTCAGAGCGCCTTCCTCGCCGCCGGACACGCCGGTGCCGACGTAGAGAAGACCCTTCGACTCGACATACGCGGTGCGGCGCATGGTATCGGGGAAGTGGCTGTTGCCGCCGTCGATGAGAATGTCGCCCGGCTCCAGCAAGGGAATCAGCTGCTCGATCATTTCATCCACTGCGCCGCCGGCCTTGATCATCATGAAGATTTTGCGGGGCTTTTCCAGATTCGCCGCCAGTTCCTCAAGACTGCGGCAGCCGATAACGGGCTTTCCGGCTGCGCGGCCGGATACGAACGCATCGACCTTCGAGACCGTGCGGTTGTACACCGCGACAGTGAAGCCCTTCGACGCCATGTTCATGACGAGGTTTTCTCCCATGACGGCAAGCCCAATCAGGCCGATATCTGCTTTTTTCATGTGCTTCCTCCTTATCGCGCGATCCGCGCGTTGCCCGCGCAGATGTTCCAGACTTGTTCTTCGTTCACGGGACTTGCATAGTCGTTTTCCATCGTGGTGGCCAGCGCACCGGTTGCCCAGCCAAACTGTACCCACTTGGCAGGTTCCCAGCCGCGCAGGATCGCATAGAGGAGGCCTGCGACGAACCCATCGCCGCCGCCGATGCGGTCAAGCACGGAGATCTCCCGCGGCGTTTCAATGTGCCAGCCATCCTCAGCCAGAAGAATGGCGCCCCAGAGATTGCGGTCGGCGCTCAGCACCTCGCGCAGCGTGGTTGCAAAGACAGAGGCGTTCGGATAGGCCTGCCGGACACGCTCGATCATACCCTGAAAACCTGCGATCTTGCGGTCGAGACCCTGGCCGCCTGCCTCGGGGCCTTCGACGCCGAGCGCCAGCTGGAAATCCTCTTCGTTGCCGATCAGAATATCCGACATGGCGGCGATTTCGTGGAAGATGGCGCGGAGCTCCTGCTCGCGGTCTTTCCAGAACGAAGCGCGGTAGTTGAGATCGAAGGAGATGACTGTGCCGGCCTTGTGCGCCGCACGGGCGACGTCGAGGCAGAATTTGCCCGTCTCGGGGGAGAGCGCCGCGATCAGGCCGGAGATATGCAGAATTTGCGCGCCGTCCCGGACAAAAATACGGTCAAGGTCAAAGTCTTTCGCGTCGAGGATACAGCCGACCTCGCCGGCGCGGTCGTTCCAAACGCGGGCGCCGCGCACACCGAAGCCTGCGTCGGCGATGTTGAACTGATGGCGATACCCCCACGGGCCGCCCTGCGGGATATCCGGGCCTTCGTAGTCAATATTGCGGAAGCGCAGATCGGCTTTGATAAAGGAAGCGATGGGACTGTCCTTCACAAAGCTGGTCAGTACCTTGGTCTTCATGCCGAGACTTGCCGCGACGTTCAGCACGTTTGATTCGGCAGAGGTGGACTGCAGCGTATATTCCCGGCTGATATGGACGGGCTGCCGGTTCGCGGGGGTGAGGCGTACGCCCATGCTGGTCGGCACCACAATCTGATAGAGACAATCCTTTCTGAGCTGCATGGAAATTCCTCCTTTATTCTGCAAACTGCCGGCATACGGACAGGCCCGATGCCGGCAAATATGGTTCTTTATACGCCTGGTGTATGCATCTGCCCCAGTCGGCGCCGGAGTCCTTCAGGTGGAGCCGACCGTGTCCGGCTAAAGCGCTGCAGTTTCAGCCCGTCTTAAGAGAAGGCAGCGCAGGTCTTGCCCAAACTCATACGACCTCGCGAGGCTGCATTGGCCGGCCCGCAGGGGAGTGCCAAAAACAGATACCGCTGCCTGCTGGCATGGAGCGGCCGATGCCCGTTAACGTTAATGAAATTTCTGAAACAACGTTATCACTTTTAAGCTGCCTTGTCAACCAAGAGGGGTATTCCAGCACGATCAACACGATTGAGGCGCTGCGGCGGCTCAGCCGGTCGGACACCCGGCTCGTAGGCTACGACATCAGTCCGGCAGCGGTGCAGGCAGTTAAAGACGGCTTGTGCCAGGCGCTGCTCTACCAGAACCCCTATCAGCAGGGCCACCAGGCTGCATCGCTGCTGGCCAGATACTTGCTGGAGGGCTGACGCCCTCCGGAGGAAAGACTTCTGATCGAGACAAGGCTCGTGTTCCGCCAGAACATCCGAAATTACGAGAACGGCAGGACTCTCTGGGATCAGGCTGTGCTCTGACGTGCACGTATAAAGATGCCTTGTGCAATTTCTATTCAAAATAAGCGACGCCGCGCTTAATGTGAGGACTGCGGCCGATTCTTAAAGGAAACACCTGTACTGTAGTTGTATTTCAGAGAAAAGCAGATATAGAAAGAGCAGCCGGAGAGCCTGCCGCCTGATAACAGGCGGCAGGCTCTCCGGCTGCTCGGATATGACGAGGTTAACGCAGTATTTCGTAAGCTGCTTCGATCTCCGCAAGATAAAGATAAGAATAGTCACGGTCCGGGTACATTTCCTGTGCCACGCGGGGGTCCAGGAAATGCTCGGGGGCGAGCTGCTGGCTGAAAAACGGTTTGCAGAGGATCGCGTACCGACCCTCTTCATAGGTCGGCTGGCCGTCGAGCGCGGCAAGCGTCAGACCGGCGTGCCGGATCTTATCTGGGTCGTCCGCACCGGAATGACTGCCCAGATAGGCGAGAGCGCCTTTATACCGGGCAAAGTCAAAGAAGGTCATGGTGAAACGGCCGCTTTCGTCAATGAATCTCTTCGTGAAGCGCTGCGGGCGGATGTAGATAGTCGCCGTCGGCTTGTTGCAGACATTGCCGAAACCGCCCCAGGCAGCGGTCAGCGCGTTCGTCTTTCCGGCGGCGTCTGTGGCGCTGACCAGAAACCAGTCGTTGCTGCGCATCGCGACGATGGGGTCGATAACCCTGGTGATCTCGCCCAGTTCCATTTTTCTCGTTTTCATGAAAAACACCTCCTGCAATCATTTTGTATGTATGTGGTTCAGACGGTATGGATGATCCGTCAGGAATCGACAGGAAGGGATGATTCCGGTACGGTGTCCGGCGCCATCAGATCCGTTCGGTAGAACCGGAGGATGATCGGCAGCGACAGCATGGCGGAGATTACATCGCTGACGGTCTGCGCGCTCTCAAGGCCTTTGAGCCTGAACAGCGCCGTCAGAACGACGACCATTGGGATCATCACAAGGCCGCTGCGCATGGAGGAGAGGTAGGTCGCGGTGCCGCCTTTGCCGATAGACTGAAAAAGCATGTTTCCGTAGAGGGAGATCGGGATGAGCCAGAGACAGCAGCACTGGAGGCGGAGAGCCACCTTGCCGATGCTGATCACCTCCGGGTCGTCCCGGAAGAGCTGAACAAAAGGTCCGGCAAGACAGAAGGCGGCCGCGCCGAGAATCGCCATCAGAATCATGCCGAGCTTCATGACGAAGCGGAATCCGCCCCGCACCCGGGAATATTTCCCGGCTCCGTAGTTAAACGCACTGACCGGCTGGAAGCCCTGACCGATGCCGATCACGATGCAGAACAGGAAACTCGTAATCCGGTTTACAATGGACATGGCGGCCAGTGCCGCATCACCGTAGACGCCGGCACAGCCGTTGATCACGATGGTGGAAACGGCGCCCAGCCCCTGCCTTGTCAGCGACGGCATGCCGTTCCAAAGAATCCTTCCCACGGTGGACCAGCGGCGCGTGAAGTATCGGATGTTGAGGCGGCTTTCGACCCGCCCGGTCAGAAACGGGATGATCAGCAGAATCATACTGATGTACTGGGAGATCGTCGTGCTGAGTCCGGCCCCGCCGATACCCATGCCGAGAACTCTGACCATCAGATAGTCCCCGAAAATATTGAGAACGCCTCCGGCTGTGAGTCCGATCATCGCATAGGAGGCCATGCCTTCGTATCGGAGAATGTTGTTCATGACGCAGCTGGAGGTGAAGGCCGGTCCGGCAATCAGAATATAAAATCCATAGGTGCGTGCGTAGGGGAGAATGGTCTTCGTGCTGCCCAGAAGACGCATCAGCGGATTCATGAAAAGAAGGCCGATGACCATGATGACGGAGCCGGACAGAATGGAGAGCCAGAATCCGGTGGACGAAAATTCCCGCGCCTCCATGGTTTTCCGCGCGCCAAGGCGCGCACTGATATTGGTGCCGGAGCCGTGTCCCAGCATAAATCCGAACGCCTGCAGAATCGCCATAAGACCGAAGACCACACCGGTGGCGCCGCTGGCACTGGTACCGATTGTTCCTACAAAGTAGGTGTCGACCAGATTATAGATATTGGTAGCCAGCGTGGAAATGACGGTGGGGATCCCCAGCGAGAGGATGAGCTTGTCCACCGGCGTCTGCGTCATCCTTCTGAACTGCTGTTCTTCGTGTGTCAATGCTGAGACTTCCTTCCGTGGAGAGAATCGCTTTTCAAAGACAAGGATGCGGGTATGCTTCCGAGCTTCCGGAAAAAAGCGATGGGCGCTGCGAAGAAGCGGATATAACCCGCAGATCGGGTCATCAGCAGCCAGTTTTTCTCCTGCAATTGTTCTGATACATGGTATCACGAATGTGCCGCAAGCGCAAATATCAATTCCGGTTGAATCATCGGAGGGATACCGCACAATGAAACCGGGGCAGGGCACCGGCGGCGGGTCCCGCTTTCCTGCCTGCAGAGGGCACTGAGATAATGCACCCGGATGCACATATTTGGCCTAAAAAACGGAAAATTAGCGCGATCCAGCGTGCAAAAGCTGAAAAATACGCATAAATGAGCCGGATTCACAAAGAGGAAGAGAACAGAAAGTATTGTGAAACGGTGAAAGACTTTGTGGAAGATACCTACAAAATGAACCGAAAATCTTTGTAAACTATGCTTGTTGACAGAAAATCGCCTGACGTATATAATAAAGCCAATTGAGAGAGCTGCTTTGCAGAAAAAGTACCTCCGAGTGCAAAATATACGACACGGGTGATGAAATGGATAGCAGCAGATCCACACTGAAGGATGTGGCGGAGCGTTCCGGCTACGCGCTGCGAACTGTCAAAAAGGTCATGAACGGAGATCCTACCGTCCGTGACAAGACAAAGGAAGCAGTTCTGCGGACGGCCGAGGAACTGCATTACACAAGAAACAAGGCCGCGAGTCTGCTGGCTAAAAACAAGATCGTCAAAATCGCCGTGGTCTACTCGGTGACGACGGAGGCCTATTTCCCGGAAGTTGAGCAAGGCTTTCACAACAGCCTCAAGGAATTCGCGGATTTCGGCCTCATTCTGGAATACCATTTGTCGCACGAGCGCGGCTGGGAACATCAGAAGCCGATCCTGGAGGCGCTCGTCAGCCGGGACGACATCAGCGGCGTGATCGTTCAGCCGTACAGCGCGACAAAGCTGAACGACTGCATCAACGCTCTGGCGGACGCGGGCAAACCGGTTGTGACCTTCGGTGCGGACGCGCCGGAGAGCAAACGTCTTTGTTATGTCGGCCCGAACGCCTATAAATCCGGGCGGATCGGCGGACAGATCCTCGCCAACTATGTGGGAAAAACCGGAAAGGTATTTCTCATCAGCCAGGCGAGCGACCACATGCAGACGATGGAACGGTGCAGAGGTTTCCTCGACCGCATTCATGAGCATTATCCCAATATTCAGTCTTATGAGATGATGCTGCCGGAGAACTCCTCTCTGTATTACGACATGGTCAGTTCCATTGTGACGAACGAGGACGTGGCAGGCCTGTTCTGCACCGACGCAAACACGCAGACGGCAGGTCAGGTGCTGCGAGACAAGAAACTGAAGGACGTTGCGCTGGTCGGCTTCGATCTGTCACAGAACGGGATCGAACTGATGAAGGAGGGCTACATCCGGGTCATCATTGAGCAGAAGCCGGAGACCTTTTCCTACCTGGCCACCAAGTTCCTGTTCCAGTTTATTTCGGAAGGAAAGCGGCCTCCGAAGATCTTTCACACGCCGCTGTACATCATGACAAGCGAATGCCTGGACGACTGACAGAAATCCTGCCGCGTCTGAAAATGGCGCGGCTGGAAATTTTAAGCAAGAAATGCACCCGAGTGCATATATTCGCCATTGGGGAGGAAAAAACATGAAGATCAACAAGAGCAGTTCCAAAGAGCGCACGCTGGAAAACGAACGGCGTGCGTCCGGCATCCAGAGGATCCTGCAGATGCGCGAGGTTTCCCTGCTGATTCTGCTGGCTATTTTTGCGGTGTGCATGACCATTGCAACACCGAACTTCGCAAAAATGGCCAATTTCCGGGTCCTGCTTCAGGGCATGAGCACGGATATGATGGTAGCGATCCCGATGTGCATTTCCCTGATCGCCGGCAACATTGACTTCTCCGGTGGCTCTGCGCTCTGCCTGAACGGCGCAATCTGCGCGCTGATGCTCAACAAAGGCCTTCCGGCGCCGCTTGCGATTCTGGTCGGACTGGTCTGCGGCTTCCTGCTGGGCGCGCTGAACGGCGTCATCATCAATAAGCTGGGCTTGACGCCGCTTGTTGCGACGATGGGCACCTGGATGGCCTACCGGGGCGCTGCGCTTGTCCTTCTGGGCGGCGGCACACTCAGCTCGTTCCCGGAGCACTTCCTGACGCTCGGACGCGCTACCGTGCTGGGCATCCCCATCATCATCCTGTATATGCTGGCGGTCGTCGTCGCAGGCGTGCTGCTGCTGAAGTATTCAAACTTCTTCCATAACGCCTATTTTATCGGCTCGAACAAGGCTTCGGCAAAACTCGCGGGCATCAATGTGGAGCGGTTCAATGTGATCACCTTTGCCATCACGGGCACGATCGCCGCGTTTACCGGCATCATCCTGTCGGCCCGTCTGGGCAGCTGTTCGCAGAACGCCGGCGAGAGCCTCGAGTTCCGCAACGTCGTTGCGCTGCTGGTGGGCGGCGTGTCGATGGACGGCGGCGTCGGCAGTATTTTCGGCGCGGTGCTGGGCGTCATTCTGATGCAGATGGTCGGAAACGCCATAACGCTGCTGTACCTCAATCCGAGCTATACCAAGGTCATCAACGGCTGCATTTTGATCCTTGCCGTAGGTCTTGATGTGATCCTCAAGAGGAAAAAGAGCAAGGTATGAAAATGAGCGCTGCGATGAGGAGGAACAATTATGGCTGCTGCGATTAAGCTGGTGGAGGTCTCCAAGGTGTTCCCGGGCGTCCGGGCGCTGGATCGGGTCAGCTTCGAAATTTCAGAGGGCGCCGTACACTGCATCATCGGCGAAAACGGCGCAGGCAAGTCCACGCTCATCAAGATCCTGGCAGGCGTGCAGGGCTGCGACGGGGGACACGTGGAGCTGTTCGGCCGGACAGTTGCCTTCCGCAGCCCGGAAGAGGCGCTGAAGGCCGGCATCGGCGTGGTCTATCAGGAACTTTCCAACTTCCTGCCGCTGGACGTGGCGTCGAATCTGTTCGCCGGCGCAATGCCCCGGAAGGGCGGACACATCGATTATCCGACGCTGTACCGGGAGGCCAGACAGACGCTCGACGCCTGCGGACTCGGATATATCCGGGAAAAGAGCAGCATGCGGGATCTGAGCCTCGGCTCCCAGCAGATGGTGGAGATCGCCTCGCTGATGCATGCGAACGCGAAAGTCGTGATCCTGGACGAGCCCACCTCCGCGCTCACACAGGTGGAGGTCGACAAGCTGTTTGAGCTGATCGCCCAGCTCAAGGCGCGCGGCGTCACCATCGTGTATATTTCACACCGGCTCGACGAAGTGCTGGAGCTTGCGGACGCAGTGACCGTCCTGAAAGACGGCGTCCATGTGATCACCATGCCCATGACAAAGCAGATCACGCGCGACGATCTGGTGCGGTACATGGTGGGGCGCGAAGTCTCCTACGATTACAAGGTCGGCACCACGCCCGTAGGCGACGTGCTGATGGAGGTGGACAAGCTGAGCTGCGGCGACGCGGTGAAGGACATTTCGTTCCAGCTCCGGTCGGGAGAAATCCTGGGGATCGCAGGTCTGGAGGGCTCCGGCCGCACGGAGCTGCTGGAGACGATCTTCGGCTGGCGGACAGCCAGCGCAGGCTCGCTGAAGCTCCACGGAAAAGACGTGCGCATCCGCTCCACCTATGATGCCAAGAAGAACAGGCTCGCGTATATCACCAAGGAACGCAAGATGCTCGGCCTCTTTTTGGGGCTGGACGTCCAGCAGAACATCGCGGCTGCTTCGACCGAGCGCTACGCGCCGGGCGGTATCGTAAAATTCGGCTTGATCGCGGAGAACGCGCGCAAGTACATCAAGGCCATGGAGATCAAATGCTCCGGTCTGACACAGAAGGTGCTCAACCTCTCCGGCGGAAATCAGCAGAAGGTACTGCTCTCCATGTGGCTTGCGGCCGACCCGGATGTTGTTCTGATCGACGAGCCGACCCGCGGCGTCGACGTCGGCGCCAAGGCGGAGATTCATCTGCTGCTGCGGGACGTGGTTTCGCGGGGGAAGGCGGTCGTCATGGTGTCGTCCGAGCTGCCCGAGATCCTGGCCTCCTGTGACCGCGTGCTGATCATGTATGAGGGCAGGTGCATGGGAATCCTCAATAACAAGGAACTGACGGAACAGAAGATCATGGCCATGGCGTCGGGCTACACAGGGCAGAGCCCGGACTGTAATTCGTAAATTATTCCGACGGGAATAATAATAAAAAGAGGAATCAAGGAGGAAATGTCATGAAAAAGCTACTTTGCGTACTTCTGAGCGTTACCCTGCTCGTCATCTGTCTGGTGGGCTGCGGAAGCAAGACCCAGACCGCTGCTGCCGCTTCCGATACCACGACCTCCGCGGCGCTCCCCGGCGAGGGAGAGACCTACTGTGTCATCATGTCTCTGGGCCAGCTGGAATTCTTTGATGCCCTGAAGGCAGGCGTCTGCGACGCAGCCAACGAGATGGGCGCCAAATGGTACTTCTCCGGCCCGCAGGAATTTGTCCCTGACCAGATCGTGCAGGCGATCGACCAGGCGGTTGCCAACAAGGTGACCGGCATCATCCTCCACGGTCAGACAGAGGAAACGGCTGACGCCGTCAACAATGCCATTGCCGCGGGCATCCCCGTTATCTGTGTAAACACCGATATCCCGTCCAACCGTCTGTCGTTCATCGGCTGCGATCCGTACAACGCGGGCGTCGGCCAGGCCAATGAGATGATCAAGCTGCTCGACGGCAAGACCGGCACCGTGATCATTTCCTCCGCGCTCTCTCTGGCGCAGCCCTCCGCAGTGGCAAACCTGAAGGGCGCTCACTCCGTACTGGACAGCACGCCGGGCATCAAGGTCGTTGAAGTGGACGACACCTCCGACGCCAACGTCGCCGCGACCAACATCGGCGCCGCGCTCCAGGCCAACTCCGACGTCGTCGGCATCATCGGCCAGCAGGCTTATACCGCTGTCGGCGCAGCCACCGCTGTCCGCGAGGCGGGCAAGACCGGTCAGGTCGTCATCGTCGGCCGCGACCGTGACAGCGCCACACTGGATCTGATCAAGAGCGGCGAGGTCGCAGCATCCTTCGCGCAGAACTCCTATGTCGAAGGCTTTATCGCCACCCAGTGGCTGCACGAGTATGCCAAGGGCAACCTGAAAGTTATCTCCGACTACAAGAGCGCGGGCGTCAATCCGCTTCCGAACTCCGTCGACTCCGGCTCCATCATCATCAACAAGGACAATGAGTCTCAGTTTGAGGCGAAATACACCTATAAAGTAACGGCCACCAACTGACCATGCACGCTCCGGGGCCGCACGACGCGGCTCCGGAGCGTATCTCAGGCTGCCAAAAAGCAAGATCTGGAGGATAGAACATGAGAAAGCCAAAAATCGGCCTGCTCCCGCTGTATATAGAGCTGTACGACCGCACGACGCCGGAGGTCCGGCCGTTTGTGGAAGAGAATCACCGCCATGCGTCGGATCTTCTGCGCAAAAAGGGTCTGGACGTGGTGGATGTTCCGATCTGCCGCCTTGCGCCGGAGTTTGACAGCGCGATCAGGACGTTTGAAAAAGAAGACGTCGATGCGATTGTGACGCTCCACCTGGCGTACTCGCCGTCGCTGGAGTCCGAAAAGGCGCTGGCGCGCACAAAACTTCCTTTGATCGTGATGGATACGACGCCGGCCTATACCTACGATCAGAATACCGACGGTGCCGAACTGATGTACAACCACGGAATTCACGGCGTGCAGGACATGTGCAATCTTCTCAGGCGGAACGGGAAAGCCTACCAGATCTTTGCCGGACATATGGAGCATTCGGACGTGCTGAACCGCGTCGCAGACGCGGCGAGGGCTGCGGCTGCGGCAAAAGAGCTGCAGAGAGCCAGAGTCGGTGTGCTCGGCACGGCCTTTTCCGGCATGGGAGATTTTCAGGTTCCGTATGCGGACCTGAAAAAGAATCTCGGCCTTGTGACAGTGCCCTATGATTTTGCCCGCGCGGCGGAAGGAATCGAAAAAACAACACAGGCTGAACTGGACCGCGAATACGAAGCGGACAGCAAAACATACGAGGTTGATCCGGCACTGACACGGGAGGTCTACGACCGCTCCGCGCGGGTCTGCCTGGCGGTGCGCCGGTGGGTGGAAGAGGAAAAGCTCAGCGCGTTCACCATCAACTTTCTCGAGACCGAGGGCAGCCGCCCCGGACTTCCCGTCATGCCGTTTACGGAGTGCTGCCGCGCGATGGCGCACGGCGTCGGCTACGCGGGAGAGGGCGACGTTTTAACGGCCGCGCTGGTCGGCGCGCTGCTGACGGTGTATCCCGAGACGACCTTTACGGAGATGTTCTGCCCGGACTGGGCGCACGGCAGCGTGTTCCTCAGCCACATGGGCGAATATAACTACCGGATCGCGGCCGGAAAACCCCTTCTGCAGGAGAAGCCGTTCCCGTTTACCAGTGCGGAAAATCCGACCGTGGCGTATCAGACCATGAAGGGCGGCCGTGCCACCTTCCTCAACCTCGCGCCGTTCGGGAACGGACGGTACGGGCTCACCATGGCAGGCGGCGAAATGCTGAAGATCACGGGAGAAAATAAAATGGCTGCGGCGGTAAACGGCTGGTTCCGGCCGGACGCACCGCTGGAGCGCTTCCTGGAGGGATTGAGCCTCGCAGGCGCGACGCACCACAGTGCGCTCGTATACGGCGTGACACCCGAACAGTTGGCGCCGCTCGCGGATTTCCTCGGATGCGAGCGCCACATCGTCGGCTGAGAAAAACGGCCGAACCGGAGACAAAAGCCTGTCCGCCCGCGCGGCAGGCTTTTGCGCTGAATAAAGAATATGGATTTCATGGGGAGGGCCTTCGATGGAGAGAAGAGAAGCGTACATACATACCCGGAACTACGGCTGCCGGCTAAGACGATACCTCTGGAACGGCGTGGAGATGCTGTCCCTGGAGAACAGCAGGATAAAGGTCGTTTTTGCGCTTGGCAAGGGGGCCGACATCGTCGAGTTTGTTGACAAGCCGACGGACACGGATTTTCTGTGGCACTCCTTCAATGAACTTAAAAATATCACGCATATCCCGACGGTCGCTTCGGCGCACGGGAATTTTCTGGATTCTTATTCCGGCGGATGGCAGGAACTGTTTCCCACCTACGGCGGGGACACGATCTATCGCGGCGGCGAGATCGGCATCCACGGAGAGGCATGCCTGTATCCGTGGGACTGCGAGATCAGCTGCGACACGCCGGAGCGTGTCGCGGTGCGTCTTTCGCTGCGCACGATCCGCAGCCCGTTTATACTGGAAAAACAGGCGGAGATCCGGGAGAACGACGCGAGCCTGTATCTCCGGCAGAGCGTCTGCAATCTCGGCTCCACGGAAATGTCGTTTATGTGGGGCCACCACCCTGCGTTCGGCTATCCGTTCCTCGACGAGCATGTGCGCCTGCATCTGCGCGGCAAGCCGACCGTAACGGTTCCGGCCGCCATGATCGCGCACAGGTGTCCCTTTGACCGGGAGACCAGCGGCACGTGGCCTCTGCTGCCGGGAAAAGACGGAAAGATGATCGACATGAGCCGGGCTTACGCGCCCGAAGACAGGCTGTATATGGAATACGCGGTCTCCGGTCTGGAGGAGGGCCGCTATGAGCTTGTAAACAGCCGCACCGGACTTGGCATGCGCATGAGCTGGGATCCCAAACTCTTCCGCTATCTATGGGTCTGGGGCCTGTACCGCGGGATCGACGAATACCCCTGGTACGGCCGCAGCTATGTGATGGCGGTCGAACCCTGGTCGTCCATGCCGGGAGACTATAAAGTCTGCCGGAAGAACGGCTCGCTTCTCCATCTCGCGCCGGGCGATACGCTCGAGACGGAATTTACGGCGGAAGTTTTCCGGGAAAACGGAGGCGCGTAGGATGAGTGCGGCCAACTACGTCATTGGCCTCGATATCGGAACGACCTGCACAAAGGCGCTGGCCGTTGCCGAAACAGGGGAAGTCCTGGGCGGCGGCAGCCGCGGCTACCGGCTCTTTTCCGAGGGAAACCGGATCGAGCAAAATCCGCTTGACTGGATCGCGGCGGCAGCCGCCGCCGTCCGGAGCGCCTCTGAAAATCTGCGGGGCCTGCGCTGCGCCGGAATCTCTCTCTCGACACAGGGGGCCAGCACGGCGGCGGTCGGGCCGGACGGCGCGCCGATCGGAAACGCGCTGACCTGGATGGACGGCCGCGCGGAGCGCGAGGCGGCGGAGATCGAAAAGGAACTGGGAGGGGAGTATATCTACCGCACCAGCGGCTGGAAGATCAACCCCTCTCTCGATGCGGCCAAGCTCCGCTGGATGAGGCGGCAGCCGGCGTACGCGGGCGCGGTGAAGTATTTCAGTACGCTGGAGATCCTCAACGGCTATCTGACGGGCCGGCCGGCGATCGACCCGACCAATGCGGCGATCCGCCAGCTCTACAGCATCGAAAGCGGGCGCTGGGACGGAAGGCTGCTGGCCGCCGCGGGCGTCGCGGAGGCAGAGCTCCCCGAGCTGCTGCCGACCGGCGCGTACGTTGGCCCGCTGTGCGCGCAGGCGGCCCGGGACATGGGCTTGCCCGAGGGCGTCCCGGTTTTTAACGGCGCGCACGACCAGTACTGCGCCGCGCTCGGAGCCGGCGCGGTGCGGGAGGGGGACATGCTCCTCTCGGCCGGCACCACCTGGGTGCTGCTCGGCATCGGCAAGCGTCCCGTGTTCACGCCGAGCTTCATTGCGCCGGGCCGTCATCCGGTCGAGGGACTCTACGGCGCGATCGCCTCGCTGATCTGTTCCGGCGCCTCGCTGCAGTGGTTCAAGGAGGGCTTCCTTCAGGAGAACTTCGAGGAGCTGGACAGGGCCGTCGCCGGCCGGCGCGGCCGCGCGTCGGAGCTGTGCTTCTATCCCTATCTGGCGGGCGCGGGGTATCCGTTCTGGAACCGCAGGGCGCGCGGCGCGTTCACGGGCATCTCGCTCGAGCACGACCGCTACGACTTTGCGCGGGCCGTCATGGAGGGTGTGGCCTTCGGCGTTCGCCGTGCGGCGGACGACTTTGCGGCCAACGGCATGCCGATCCGCCGCATGACGGTCATGGGCGGCGCGGCAAAAAGCCCGGTCTGGTGCCAGATGATCGCCGACGTGGCGGAGATCCCGCTGGAGCGGCTGAACGTCGCGGACGTCTGCGCGCTGGGCGCGGCCGCCATCGCGCTTCTCGGCGCGGGACTGTGCGGAACGTACGCGGAGGCGTCGTCCCGGCTGGTCCATCCGGCGGGCGCCTATGAGCCGGAACCCGGGAGCGCGGACTTCTACCGCGGAAAATTTGAAAAATTTGACCGCATGTGGAAGCGAATCGAGCAATTCTACGAGGAGGAATGACCATGCGATACGATTATTTTCATTACACCGACCTGGACAGACGGTTTTATGAGGAGCATCTGAAGACCAGAATGCCCGCGCGGTTCCTGGACGCCCATACGCACATCAATCTGCCGGAGCACATCGTCGACGTGCCGCCGGAGCGGATTGCGGACGACTGGGCGCTGCAGAACGGCCTGCACATGACGGCGGAGGACGCGGCATATTATTATCACACGCTGTTTCCCGACCAGCAGTGGGCGATCACCGCGTTCCCGTTCCCGGTGAAGGAAGTGCACCTCGATGACAACAACGACTATGTGGCCAAATGCGCAAAAGAGGGCAAAATCGCCTACGGCCTGCGCTGCATCCGCCCGGAGGACTCCTGCGAGCGGATCGAGCGGGACATGACGGAGAAGCAGTTCTCCGGGCTCAAGCCCTATCCCGACCTGGTCTCCGGCAAAAAGGGCTCGGAGATCGGCATTTATCAGTTCCTTCCGCACGAGCAGCTCGCGCTGGCCGAGCGGAAGGGGTATCCGATCGTGCTCCATCTGCCGCGCGCTGGCCGGATGCCGGACGAAAACAACCTGCGCGAGCTGCGCGAGATCCGGCAGAAATATCCGAACATCGTCATCATTATCGCGCACTGCGGCCGCTGCTATACGCCCTGGCACTTTGAGCGCGCGCTCGACGGCATGGGCGAGGAGCTGCGCGGCTATTATTTCGACACGGCGGCCGTCGCCAACCCGGAGGTGCTGCGCATGGCGCTGGCCCGGGTGGAGCGCGGGCACCTGCTTTTCGGCACGGACGAGCCGATTTTTCTCTGGCACGGCTACCGGGAGTGGACGAAAACACAGTATTTCAACGTCGCGCGGGAGGATTTCCCCTGGAACAAGAACCGCAAGAGCCCCGAGGAGGAGGCGGGCTACACGTTTTTCGTGTACCGCCAGATCGACAACCTGCTCACGGAGCTGGAGCGCGCGCACCTGGGCGAGGAGGGAAAGAACGAGGTATTCCTCCGGAACGCGCAGCGCGTTTTCGGCGGAAGCCGGTAACGGCGGATTCCACTAAAGCCCCGGCAACCCGTTTTTCTCTGTAAAAAAGAGAGAAGCAGTCATTCCGGCCGATCAGAAAGAAACGGAAAATTATGTAAACAAGCCCCGAAAACCAAACGGATGGTTTTCGGGGCTTTTCTGTCTTCGCTATTTGGTCCAGCCGGAGCGGTCGATCACACCGTTTACGTCCCAGAGATCCTGCCAGTCGTTCGCGCCTGGCCAGAGAAACACATGACCCTTCACGAGACGCATATCGCAGTCGATTCCGGAGAGCGCTTCCATCTCGTCGCTCGTCAGGGGGTCCTCCGTCACGCTGCGGAGGTTGGAAAGATAGTTGCGCGGCGTGAGGGAGAGAGGGATGGGGATCTGACCGTTCTGCACGGCCCATTTGACGCAGATGACGGCGGGGTGGACGCCGTGCGCCTGGGCAATCTTCAGCAGAATGGGATCCTGAAGCTCGCTGCGGTCGGTCGCCGCATGATCGCGGTCGGGCCGGCACGGGCTGCCGATGGGGCAGAAGCCGATAGGCTGGATATCCCGGCTCAGCATGTAGGCCATGAGCTCCTTCTGCTGGAAATAGGGGTGCAGCTCCATCTCGGTCACGGCCGGACGGATGTGCGCGCGCTGCAAAATCGCCTCCATCTTGGGCTTCGTGACGTTCGAGGTGCCAATGGCGCGCACGAGGCCGCGGCGTACAAGCTGCTCCATCTGCTCCCAGCAGACCATAAAATCGTCCGCGAAGAACGGACGGGAGTCGGGGTTGCGCGAGTCGATCGTGCAGAACGGCGCGTGGTAGTTGGGGAACGGCCAGTGCACAAGGTAGAGGTCCAGGTAGTCAAGGCCAAGGTCCTTAAGCGTCTGCTCGCAGCTCTTGATCGTGTCGCCGGGGCCGTGCTTGTCGTTCCAGACCTTCGACGAGACAAAGAGCTCCTCGCGCTTCACAAGGCCGGAGGAAAAGACCTCGTGCAGCGCGCGGCCGATCTCTTTCTCATTGCCGTAAACGCTGGCGCAGTCGATGAGCCGGTAGCCGACGGAGATTCCGCCCTTCACCGCCTCGGCGATCTGGTCGCCCGTATAGCGGTCGTTGCCGAACGTGCCCATGCCGATGACGGGCATTTTCTGTCCGGTATAGAGGGTCTTGCAGGGGACGGTTTTCGGGTCGACGCCGTCCGGAGAGAGAACAAACGGATCAGGTGCGTACGGCATATGTATTTCCTCCTTCTGTTGTGGCGTATAAGTATTCGTCGATGCAGTTACCGATCCGGTCGAGGACAAGCGCCTCCGGGTCGCAGGCGACCTTGCCCGAGCGCACGGCGGTATACTGCATGGGCATGTACTGGCTGATGAGCGAGAGGGGAATGGGAACAGAGCGGAGGTTTTCAATCAGCCGTGCTGCCGAGGAGGCGACAGCCTTCTGCGGCAGGTAATACCGCGCCCGGTCGGAGAACGAGAAGGCGCGGGCCAGCTTTTGCTCGTTGCCGGTGCCGTGATAGTGCTTTTTCCAGTTGCCGTCCGATTCCAGCATCTGATATTCGAGCGTCGCGCGGAAATCGCTGAGCGGCGTGCCGGTGCCGGCCAGCAATTCTTTTTCGATGTTCTCCAATGCGAACAGACCTTCGCGCAGGGCGAACGTCAGCGCGGGTCCGACCTTCAGGATGGCAATGCCGTCCTTCACCATGGCGCGCAGACAGTCCGGCGTCTGGTAGTCGGTGGAATGGCCCTCGAAGACGAGGGGCAGCTTATTCAGGACGGCAGTCAAGCCGCTGGCCTTTGCAGAGTTGTAGGCGAAGACCTCGGCGTCGCCGAATTCGACGCCCGGCTGTACGACGAGGCCTGCAACCCGGCTCCAGGCGTCGTCCAGGTGCTGCGCCAAAAAGGCGCGGCGGAAGGATTCATAGGTGGCGAGACAGTCTTCGGGCTTTGTGACGCCGACGGAATCCTCCGCAGTCTGCGCGCCGCCCGGGATGGGGACCTCGCTGCCGATGATGTAGACGGGCTTGACCGCATCCGGAAGCTGCTTCTGCCGGTCGCGGAAGGCGGCTTCACAGACCGCGCAGAGCTCCGCGCCGCGCCGCGCGATCGTCTCGTCGGAGAGACGCTCGGTCCTGCTGTCGTCCGCCACGCGCATGCTGGTGTCAAGATGGATCTTTGTGAAGCCCGCCAGCACGAACTGCCGGACAAGCTCGCGGGCGTTTTCCATGGCGTCGTGCTCCGGAAGCTCCGTCCAGGTCAACGGCCCCAGATGGTCGCCGCCCAGAATGACCAGTTCCGGTGCGATGCCGGAATCCCGGATCAGCTTCTGCACATAGTCGTAGAAATCAGCCGGGCGCATGCCCGTGTAGCCGCCGAACTGGTTGACCTGGTTGGCGGTGGCCTCGATCAGGACCGGCGTCCGGCGCTGCCTGCCGCGCAGCAGCGCGGCTTTCAGCACGTATTCGTTCGCGCTGCAGCAGGAGTAAATGCCAAAGGGGTGCCCCTGCTTCTGCGCCTGTACGATATTCAGAATGGGATTCATATAAGCAGCTCCTTTCAGCTGATGTCGTTGACGAGAAGAACCTTGCCCCGGACGAGCCCAGGCGTCTGGAACATGGCCGCGGCGCGCGTGCACTCGCTCAGGGGCACGCGCGCGAAGATCATGCTGTCGTCCAGTTTCAGATCGCCTGTTCCAAAGTAGTGCGCGGTCAGCTCCCATTCTTTGCCGGGGAATGGAGCGGAATAGCTCATCCAGGTGCCGGTCAGACGGAATTCCTTGCGGTTGAGAAGCTCCCATTCTTTCCAGCCAAACGTCAGATCCTTGTGCGGCGTGCCGACGCAGGTCATCTGACCCTTGTTGCAGACGAGGTGGAAGCCGATCTGGATGGTGGCCGGCTGGCCGGCGGTCTCAAAGACGTAGGAGAAGCCGTTTCCGTTCGTATAGGCCATGGTCTCGTCCATCCAGCCCTCGCGTGTGGTGTTGAAGACCGCATCCGCGCCGAGGCGCTTGGCGAGTTCCAGCCGTTCGTCGAAGATATCAAACACCGCAACGCGCCTGGCGCCCATGATCTTCGCCCACTGCATGGCGAGGATGCCGATGTTGCCGGTACCGAGGATGGCGACGTCGCTGCCGCCGCGCAGGCCGGAGCAGAAAATGCCGTGCAGCGCGACGGTGGAGGGCTCAAAGAGCGCGCCCATCTCAAACGATACGGAGGGATCAAAGCGGACGGCGTTTTCCGCCGTGATGACCACATATTCGGCGAATGCGCCCTGCTGGCGGGAACCGATGAAGCTGTAGTGTTTGCAGAGGGAATAGTCGCCCCGCTGGCAGTCCGGGCACTTCATGCACGGACGCAGAGGAGCGCCCGCGACGCGGTCGCCGACGGCGAGATTTTTGACGCTGCTGCCGACCTCCACGATTTCGCCCGCAAATTCATGCCCCAGCACGACGGGGAAGAAATGCGCCTCGTCGCCCCAGATGCGCGGCACGTCGCTGCCGCAGATGCCGCAGACGCGGACGTGGACTTTGACTTCCCCCGGGCCGGGAGACGTCTCGCTCCAGTCCCCCAGGCGAAAATCTCCCTTTTTGTACAATATGGCTGCTTTCATCTGATCTGTCCTCCTGATGAAATGGATTCTGCGTCTCCAAGCTCCCGCATAAGTTCCTTCGTGGAGTCATAGAGCCGGCGGTATACGGAATAACAGGCGTCGTAGACAGGCCGGAGAGCGGTGTCCGGCTGCTGTGTGCGGCGGATCTTCACAATTTGTTCGGCTGCTTTCGCAGCGCTGGGATAGAGACCGACGCCGACGCCCGCCAGAATGGCGGCGCCGCAGGCTGCGGCTGTGTCGGACGCCGGGACGACCATGGGCAGGCCCGTCACGTCGGCTTTGATCTGCGTCCAGACAAGGCTGTTGGCACTGCCGCCCGTGGCGCGCAGCTCGGATACCGGAGCGCCGGCTTTCTCCGCCAGTTCCAGATTGTGCCGCAGGGAGAAGGCCACGCCCTCCATCGTCGCGCGGACAAAGTCCGCGTGCTTGGATTTAAGACGGACGCCGAAGTAGGCGCCGCGCGCATCCGCGTCCCAGAGGGGGGACCGTTCGCCGTTCAGATAGGGTAGAAATACCATCCCTCCGGAACCGGGACATGCACGTTCTGCCTCGGAACTGAGCTTTCGGTAAAGATCTGCGCCGCCGGCGATCAGCTCGCCGTTTTCTCTGGCCCCGAACTGGCCGGCGAACCATTTGAGGCTTCCGCCGCCCGCAGCGGTGCCGCCCTGGAGCAGCCAGAGTCCCGGCACGACGTGCGGACTCAGAATGAGCGCCGGATGCGCGACGGGCGAGTCGACGCAGATGCTCATGCCTCCGGCCTGTCCGCCCTGCTCCTGTGTCTGTCCCGGTGCTGTGACGCCGACGCCCAGCGTGCTGCAGGCAGCGTCCAGTCCGCCCGCAGAGACAGGCGTGCCCGCCAGAAGACCGGTGAGCGCCGCCGCTTTTTTCGTAACCGTGCCGACAATCGTCTGCGGCGGCACCATGTCCAGCAGGAAACGGCGGTCGATGCCGAAGACCCGCGTGAGATCCTCGTCATAGCGCAGGCGTCGCTGATCAAAATTGTGCCAGCCGTAGCTCTGCGACAGATCCTGCGAGACGCTGCCGGTCAGACGGTAGGCGATGAAGCTGTTGCTCTGCAGAAAGAAAGCGGCGTTTCGGACGAGCTCCGGCTCATGATGCATGAAATAGAGAATCTTTGGCAGCGTGTACGACGGGGAAAAGGGATTGCCGGAGACCCGGAAGATCGCGTCCGCGCCGATCCGCGCCTCATATTCGCGGCAGAGATCCTTTGCGCGGGTGTCCATCCAAATAGGCGTTCTGCAAAGCACGTTTCCATCGCGGTCAATGGGAATGGCCGACCAGCTTTGACCGTCGATTCCGACTGCGGCAATCTTTGAAGCGGGGACAGCGCTTTTTTCGAGCAGCCGTCTGCATGCGAGGCAGACAGCCGCCCACCAGGCCTCTGCATCCTGCTCCACGAAGCCCGGCTGCGGCGTATAGAGGGGATAACCCTCCGTTTCAAAAGCGGCCGGCGTTCCGTCTTCGCAAAACAGTGTCAGCTTGCAGCCGGATGTACCTATGTCGATCGCGAGCAGCATCGATAAAACCTCCCTTCAATGGATGCTTCGTGTTCACTTTTATGTTCACTTTTTAAGAGAAGCCTTCACAGGGAAATGGAGAATTAACGATAATTTATAGGGGATAATGAAAAGAATTAAGGGAATATCGGAAATTATCCATGAGTAGATTCTAGCACTGGGAAAATGGACTGTCAATCATAAACTAGAAACGATTAGCTTTTATAAGGGCAAATTTAAGACGAAATATCGCCATAATTTTTCGGATTAATCGAAATAAAACCAATTAATACCGATTAATCGTGATATATAGGGAATATTTTAAAAACGAAACGATGCAATAATTCAAAGACAGAGACATTTTACATACTGTAAAGCAGAAGAGAGAATTTCCGAAAACGAAGACCAAAAGAGGGGAAAGACCCCGGTTTGCTTGACAGTGCGCGGGATTCATGGTATTTTAACCAAAAGAACAGAAGAAGGTGAGCGCATGGCGAACATTCGGGATGTAGCGGAATATGCCGGACTGTCGGTTGCAACGATCTCGAAATACCTGAACGGAGGAGCCGTTCGCGGGAAAAACCGGGAGGCCATCCAGAACGCGATCAATGCGCTCGGCTATCAGGTCAACCCCTATGCAAGAAGCCTGAAAACAAAGAAGAGCATGTCGGTCGGCGTTTTGCTGCCCAGTATGATTACCCCGTTTTTCAGCAACATGCTGATGGAGCTCGACCATGTTCTGCGCCAGCAGGGATATCACGACCTTGTTTCGTTTTATGGACCCGACCACGGACTGGAGCGGGAAAAGTTCCAGTTTCTCGTAAATGCGGGCATCGACGGTCTTATCTACGCGCCGGAGCACGTCACCTCGGGGGAATACGACGAGATCATGACGGGCCACAACCTGCCTGTCATCCTGACGGACCGTCTGGTCGCGGGCATTTCGGTGGACGCGGTTCTGGTGGACAGCACCAACGCTGTCTGCGAGGGCATGCGGCAGCTGATTGCACGGGGCCACAGAAGGATTGCCGTCATCAACGGGCCGGAGGCTGTCTTCACAGCCAAGGAGCGCATGGTGGGATATCTGAGAGCTCTTGCGGACGCGGGGATTGCCTACGACCCGACGCTGGTCAAGAGCGGGGAATACTCTGTTGCGACCGGATACCGGAGCTTCCAGGAGCTGATGGCGCTGCAGCACCCGCCGACCGCGATCTTCACGACCAACTATGATCTGACGCTGGGCGCGCTCACCGCGATGCACGAGAGAAAGGTGAGACTGCCGGAGGACGTGGAGCTTTACGGCTTCGACTGCAGCGATATTTGCAGCATTGTCGTTCCGCCCGTACCGGTCATCCAGCAGCCAGAGACGGAGATCGGCCGTCTGTCCGCGCAGTATCTGCTCGAACGCATGGAGGGCTACGACGGTCCGCCCCGTATCTCCCGCCTTCGGGCGAACATTCCTCAGCTGGTATAAGAAAAGTGCGCGCGTGCCGAAATGGACGCGCATTCCCGCAGCCGGCTTCCAGGCTGATGAACCAACTTCGCGGCTGCTGCAAATCTGTGCAGCAGCCGCGATTTTCTTATCTTTGACGGCGGAGTGCGGCTTCTGCTTTCCGGCTGCAGAAGAAATGAATGTGAACGCGCCCCATACCCAAAAGCAAAAGACATGAAGCAGCGCAGGATAACGTCCCCTGCCAGGCGACCATTCGAAAGAATTTTCCTGCTATTATAGATCCATCATGAAGCAGCAGGGAGGAAACATAAATGCTGGGAGCAATTTTCGGTGACATCGTGGGATCAGCCTACGAGTTCTGCAATACCAGGGACTACAATTTCACGCTTCTTGGCAAATGGTCCCGTCCGACGGACGACACATACATGACGCTGGCTGTAGCAAAGGCGCTGATGGAGACATACGGACAGGAGGACGGAGAAATCCGCCAGGCGCTGGTTCGGGAAATGCGGGACATGGGCGCCCGGTATCCCGATGCGGGATACGGAGGAATGTTCTGCGAATGGCTGCGGGAAAAGAATCCGAAGCCGTATCACAGCTTTGGAAACGGAAGCGCTATGCGGGTTTCAGCTGCCGGATGGCTGTATCGGACGCTGGAGGAAACACTACACGCGGCAAAACTGACGGCTGAGGTGACGCATGACCATCCGGAGGGAATCAAAGGCGCGCAGGCGATCGCCGCCGGAATCTTCCTGGCCAGAGCCGGGGCGGACAAGAATCAGATCCGGCAATACCTGATGAACCGGTTCCGGTATGATCTCTCCCGTACGCTGGATGAGATCAGGCCTGATTACTGCTTCAGTGAGATCTGCCAGGAATCTGTTCCGGAAGCAATCCTGGCCTTTTGCGAGGGCAGGGATTATGAGGATGTGATCCGAAAGGCGGTGTCGCTCGGAGGCGACAGCGATACAATCGCCTGTATGGCGGGCGCGATCGCCGAAGCATTCTATGGCATGCCGGAGACATTCAAGGAAGAAGCGCTGAGCCGTCTCGACAGAGTGACGCGCAGTTTGGTTCTGCGGTTTCGCAGCTTCTACAGAAAACACTCCGGCAGACCCATGGACGGGTGGCGTGAGGAGATCGGCCGTTATTTGAACAGCTCGTTGTGACGGAAAAGCGCATTTGGAAAAATGCCCGATTCTGGTATGGGACTGACCCCGGGGAGAAGACCGTACTGCACTTCATAGCGAAACCCGGGACTGCGGCATGGAACTGCGGCAGAGCGGGAGAAAAAGGCAAAACCGGGAAAGGGGAGAACAGAAATGCCATTCATGATCATCCGTGACGATCTTACGAAAGTACGCGCGGACGCGATTGTCAATACGGCCAATCCGCACCCGAGAGTCGGAGCAGGTACGGACTCGGCCGTCTATAAAGCGGCCGGAGAACGGGAACTTCTGGCGGAGCGGAAAAAGATCGGGGATATTCCGGTCGGAAAAGCGGTCGTCACCTCGGCATTCCGGCTCCCAGCCAAATACATGATCCATACCGTCGGCCCGGTATGGGTCGACGGGAAGCGGGGAGAGACCGCGGCGCTGCAGTCCTGCTATATGGAGAGCCTGAAACTGGCGAGGCAGCTGATGTGCCAGAGCATTGCATTTCCTCTGATCTCCACGGGCTCTTACGGATTTCCCAAGGACCTGGCCATCAAAATTGCCGCTTCGGTTTTCTATGATTTTTTGATGGAGCACGACATGACCATTTATCTCGTCGTGTTCGACCGGACAGCCTATGACCTTTCCGGGCGGCTGTTCCGGGACATCCAGGCATATATCGACGAGAACTATGTATCGGATCAGGCGGCACGTGAATACCCGGACAAAATCGATCCATTCCATCTGGAAAAACCGGTGATTGAGGAACGCCGCAGCAGTGCAGAACAGGACCGGCGCTTTGCCGGGGAACAGCCGCAGGACGATTCCCTGGCGGAACTGCTCAGCGACACCGACATCACGTTTCAGGAATGCCTTCTGAAGCTGATTCTGGAGCGCGATCTGAAAAATTCCGAGGTATACCACGGCGCCAACATCAGCAAACAGCACTTTTCCAAGATCCTGTCAAACAGAGACTATCATCCCACGAAAAACACAGCCTGCGCGCTGGCGCTTTCTCTGCATCTCAGCCTGGAGGAGACAGCTGCGCTTCTGGGAAAGGCCGGACTGGTGCTGACAAAGAGCAGCCGCTTTGATCTTGTCGTTGAATATTTCATCCTGCACGGCATGTATAATGTCGTCGACGACAATATCGTTCTGGACGAAAACAATCTGGAGCTCCTGGGAACACAATAAAAGCCGTATGCAGCTGGGCCGAGGAACTCTCTTTAATACTTCAACTTTGAATTTTTTCTTGACATACATTCAAAGTTGAAGTATTATTTTGCTGTTGGCAGGAGTCCAAAACAGGCCTGGCGAGAACAACTGCGGAGAAGGATACCGTTGGGGACGGCCCGGACGGGCTTTTTTCCGGCAGAAAGCGGACGGGAAAGAAGATGCTCTGTCCCATAAAGGGAATTCAGGCATCTATTTTGAAATTGGATTGAATATTGGGCAAAAGGAGACGGGAAAAATGGCAAAGGTAATTTTACTCAGCGGCAGTCCCAACGCAGAGGGCAATACGGTGCAGGTGCTGCGGGAATGCGCGAAGACGATTGAGGCGAATGGCGTCGGGGCCGAGGTCATATCTCTGGCCGGGATGAAGCTGCACGACGCCATGGACTTTACGAGCGGCGACGACGGCTTTGACGCGGTCATTGCGAAGATCAAGGATGCGGACGGCCTGATCGTGGGCGGCCCGGTCTACTGGGGAACGGTCCGCGCGCAGCTGATGACGGCACTGCAGCGGCTTTCTATGGCCTCCATGCGGCAGGATAACTTCCTTTCCCACAAGGTGGGCGGGCCGATCGCGGTCGCGCGCCGCGGCGGCAGCACCGCATCGCTGCAGGAGATGATGATGTTCTATCTGTCCAACGACATGATCGTCCCCGGCTCCACCTACTGGAACATCGTTTTCGGCCAGGCACCCGGCGAGGCCCTGCAGGACGTGGAGGGCATGAACACGATTCGCCGCTTCGGTGAGAACGTGGCGTTCCTGGTCGGCAAGCTCCGGGCGTAAAAGCACGTGCGCCGTGCTGTCTTCCCGGGATAAGATTAAAGAAAAGAACAGAAAAAGTGCCGCGAACGATTCATTCAGATCGTTCGCGGCACTTTTCATATTAATCCAGAGATTTTCAGACTTTCCCGGTCAGTGGATTTATGGCCAGTTCGGCTGTGGGAGGGGAAAGGGAGCTCTGCTATCGTCCAAGTTTTTCGCAATAAGAGCCTTTGACGTCCGACCAGTGCTCCTCCGCGTAAGCAATCAGAGTCTTTCCCTGCGTAAGCGACATTTCAGGGAACATCAGATACAGACTGTGCGAGCCGTATTTTTGCACAAGCCGGTCCACGTTGCGAATCCAGTCATCGAAGCCGCCGGAATAGACTTTGACCCAGATGGACTTGCCAGCCGCGATCGCCTTGTCGTAAATAATATCCCAGTCCGGAAGCGTGCCGTCAGGGCCTGCGTCGCCGCTGGTCCACTGCAGAGCGTCGATGCCGTCAATTTCCATGAGCGCGTCAAGATGACGGATGCAGTCCTTGCCGTCGAGGTGATAGAGCACGTTGTCTGCGTGTTTGGCCTGTTCGATGAGCGACGGCTGGATATAGCTGCGGAAGGCCTGGGCGCTGATCATGGCGGAGCAGTCGCATTGAAGCTTGACGGTGCGTCCGGGGCCCCAGACCTGGAATACGGTGTAGGAATTACCGCCGTCTGCGTCCTGAATGACGTCATGGAAAGCATTGTAATAGCTGTAGTAGAGGGCGGTGATTTGGTCGACGCGCGCGTGAATGGTATCTTCATCCTCAATGAGATCGCACATCAGTTCCTGTGTTCCGCGCAAGGAAGCCAAAGTGTCGATATTCTCCATGAGATCCGGCATGTTCACAAGAATGTCGTCTCCGACCAGTTCGGCACACTCGCGCGCCAGCGCAAGGTGCTTTTTGAACCACTTCGACTCAGGGTCGAAACAAAATGCGGGCACGTCATCCCAGTCCTCAAGGCAGGGAATAAACCAGACGGTGTCCGGGCTGAAACCGATATCACAACCGAGATAAGCTGCGAGCGAGCCGGGACCAAAATCAATATTCAGATTCGGGTAGCTCTCGCCCAGAAATTCGTGGTGTTCGCAGAAATAGCGGTATCGAGCGACAATGCGCTCCGCGTTCTGGTATTTGTCTTCCATGTCTTTCCACTGGAGAGCCTCGGGCAGATTATAGTACCGTCCCTGACAGATCTGCTCGAGATAGCTGTCTGTGACAGGGGAGCCGTCGGCTAGCGGCTCGATATCCGGTTTGCGGCAAATGACGGACATAAGCGGACGGCCTGTATTGCAGTGGCGCCAGTAATTCGTCCACTTTTCGCGGCAGTCAGCCCAGCCGGTTTTGTAGCGGCTTTTTTCAAGGTCAGTTCTGATAAAATTCATTCCGGTATCCTCGCATTCATTTTGGAGAATATCTGTATTGTAGTAGATATCTTGTCTGCTTTGCATCTGAAATCTTGCGGCCTTTGTGTACTATGTTACGATTTGCTTCTGTATTTTTGGTTCAGATGGTAGTAGTTCGACATATTGCGGAAGCCGCAGTCCATCGCAGCCTGGGTTACGCTGCGCCCCGTGTGTGCGCGCAGTTCCTGCACACGCCGCAGTCGGAGTACCGTAAGATATTCGCTGAATGTTTGTCCCGTCACTCTCCGAAAATAGGCAGAGAAGTAGTTTGGGCTCATGTAGGCCATACCAGCGGCATCCCTGAGCCGCAAAGGTTCGGAAAAATGAGAGTTGATATAGTCGAACACCGCTGCCAGGCGGCTTATTTCGAGCGCCTGGCGGCCAATCTCGCGGCCTGTGCGCCCAGCGGATTGAAAGTGCCGGATGAGCAGTGTCAAAATCCGCAGAACATCGGCTTTGATCATCAGGCGGCAGCCTGTGCCGCAGGCCAGACTTTCCTCCCGGATCTCGGAGAACAGTGCACGGATGGCGGCTGCTTCAGGCTCTTTGGCCCGCAGAACATTCTGAAAGCCGCTGCCGCGCTCGACAAATGGCATTAAATAATCATAGTCCAGCGCAGAAAAGCCGTTTGCGATGAGCGAGGACTCAAAAACCATGACAAGCAGAACGGCTTCCTCAGTGCTGACCTCCCAGCCGTGTGGTTCGATACTGTTAAACAGGAGTATGTCGCCGGGACAGACATCGTACACCGCGCTGTTTACATAATATTTGGCCTCGCCGCTAAGAATGCAGGTAATTTCAAAGCAGTCGTGGTAATGGAACGTCCCCGCACTGTTTTCTTCTTTTTTTAGAATATACTGCCGGAGGGAAAACGGAAACAGCGGGTCGAGCGGAATCTCAGATTTTACGATGTCCATGTGTCGCCTCCAGGCATCACGTATTTTTCGCACGGTATTGATTGGGACTAAGCCCAGTCTGTTTTTTGAAAATCCGGCTGAAATATCCTTGGTCGGGGTAGCCGGTCAGCTCAGAGATCCGCCTGACGGATACCTCCGGTTCATGCAGAAGCAGATACTTGGCGCGCTCCATGCGCAGCTGCGTCTGATATTTGGTGGGACTGGTGCTGTATCGCTTTTCAAAAAGACGCGAGAGATATGTGGGGTGATAGCCCAGCTGTTCCGAGATCGTGTCCATGTCAAACTCTTCAGCATAGTGGTTCTGGAGATAATCGTGCAGATACTCAAGGCAGGCCTGAGGCGAGACGCCGGCTGCCGATGCGTCGGGCGCAGAGGACCTTTTAAGCTCCTGCAGGGCTGCATGAAGTCGGAGCAGCGTCTTGTTCATCTCCTCTGCCGTGACCGGTTTGAGCAGATACTCGAATGCCTTGCACTGAATGGCCTTTTTCGCATATTCAAAGTCGGAATAACCACTGATAAGCACAACCTTCGTATAGGGATGGTTCTGACAGATATACTCCATAAGCTCGATGCCGGTCATGACCGGCATCTGGATATCGGTGAAAACAGCGTCCGGCTCCTGACGGTCAATCAGATCCCGCATCACATCGCCGGTCTGGGCGGTAGCGACCACCTCGAAGCCAAGGTCCGAATCATGAATCTTCCGAACGATACTGTTGAGCTGCAAGACCTCATCCTCTGCGACCATGACCCGGTATTTTCGTTCCCCCATATCAGGCCTCCCTCTCTTCGTCAGGTGTCTTTTGACCGAACTGAACAAAGCAACCGCCCTCCGGCAGGTTGCCGAAATCAAATACGCTGTCGTCTCCGCAGAACAGCTTCCAGCGCAAATAAACGTTGAGAATGCCGAGACCGCTGATCTCCATGATCGGCATGCCGATCTGACAGTCGGCCTGCTCTATGCGCTCGCGGAGTTCCTGAAGTACCGCGTCAGAGAAACCGGGTCCGCTGTCGCGCACGGTAAGCAGCCATTTGCCCGGCATGCGCGCACCTGTGATCTGCACGGTCCAGGGCGGCTGGCAGTTGATACCATATTTAAGACAGTTTTCCACGAGCGGCTGGATCATCAGCTTCGGAAGCTCCAGCTGACGCATGTCGGCCGGCACGTCGATCGAGTAGCGAAAACTGTCCTGATATCGGATTTTCATGCAGTAGAGATATTTCTGGACGTATTCAAGCTCCTCCTCGAGAGGAACCGAGACGCTTCCGCTGCTGCTCGAGTAGTGCATGAGCTCACTGAGCGTCTTGCTCATCTGGATGATCGTGTCCGTGTCCCGCTCTTCGGCCAGGCACATGATGGTGGCGAGAGAGTTGTAGTAAAAATGCGGATTCATCTGGGACTGCAGGGCCATCAGACGGGATTTGATCTCCTGCTGCCGCGTCTCCAGCAAGCGATCCATTGAGGCCTTAAGAGACGCGCGTGTTTCGGAAAACGACTCGTTCAACTCCTCAATTTCACGGATACCGGAAACGGGACCGGATGCCTGCTCGCTGAGATTTTCCAGCGTTGTGCCGCGCACCCGCGCGAGCAGACGATACATGGGTTTCGTGATCCAGCGGGCGGTCAGATAGGCAAGCAGCAGAGAAAACAGCAGCAGGACGACAAGCACGGTGGAAATCAGACGTGTAAAGCTGGAGGTGGAGGCCAGGATGTCGTCGCTTGGCTCGATCGCGAGGAAAGTCCAGCCGGAAAAAGAGGAGCGCGAGCGAGCAACAATCTTTTCTTCCTGACCGTCCGGAGACTTCACCAGCTGCGGGGTATCCCCGCCGGACAGAGAGAGATAATATTCAGCATCCTGCTGAGCGGTATCCGGTACGGATTTGTAGGGATAAACAAGATCGCCATTTTGGTCAAAGGCGTAGAAGATCAGAAGCCGGTTCTTATTCTGCGCGCTGCTGAGCTGCTTAAACACCGTCTTGCAGGTCTGCATGGTTTCCGTATAGCCGGAGAGCGTACCATACTTGGTGTTGAGCGCACGGAAAACCGAGATGTACCACTCGGCGGAGGCAACCGCGGCGGGACCGAGAACCGCGGAAAAAGGCGCCGAGATAATCTTTGAGGAAGCCGACCCGACCAGCTGATCTGCCCAATCCCGGCGTGTATCGTCCATCATGACCCGGCCCGAAAAGGCACCGATCCCATATCCGTTTCCGGCAAGATCGTAGGCGTACATCATGCAGGCGGAGGAATCAGAGATATTGAATGCGTCAAACAGTTGCGTCAGGGTGTTGAGCGTGTCGCTTGATACGCCGCCGGAGTCCAGATACCGGCGCAGGCACTGGTTGGTATAGTCGCTGTAAGACAGATGGATGGAAACTTCGTTTAGATTTTTAAGGGAATAGTCGACGGAGTCGCGATAGAAGTCCAGCCGGCTGGCGAAAGAGGCTTTTTCATGGCTGAGCAGGGTGGAGGCGGTATAGGTGTAAAAAAAGGAAGAAAGAATGAAAGTATATAGAGCGGCCAGCGCGAGAAAGACAATAAAAAACTGGACCTGAATCTTAATCTTTCGCTTTCCTTTCATCGCAAAGCCCCCTTTTAATTTCCAGATCATTATAAATGGAGCCGCGGGGCAAGTAAAGATATTTTTCCTCGAAATGTTCATTTTTAACGAAAGGAAGAAGAACATCGGTGGATAACATGTTTAGATTTACAGAAAATCCAAAAATGTGTCTAAAAAACATATAGACCTTCGGGGCTCCATTGTGTAAACTTGAACCATCATAAAAAAAGAGAGGGGAACTACCATGAATCGGAAAATCGTTTGCTTCCTGTTAGCATTCACCATGCTGGCAGCCATGATCTCCGGCTGCAGCAGCGCCAAGACCGCGACATCCTCCGCCTCCTCCGCAGAGACCTCCTCTGTGGCTTCCTCCGCAGCTGCGTCGTCGCAGCCGGCTGCCTCTGCTTCCTCGGCGGCGGCGTCCAGTGCCAAGACCTCCAGCCATGTGACCAATCCGAACATTGAAGTCACGGATAAATGGGCCGGAGACACGCTGACCATTGAACTCTCCCAGGGCTGGGCGGACAACCGCCTCGACACCATCGTCGACTGGTTTGAGGAAGATTACGGCGTGGATGTCGAAGTTAACTTCATCGGTGCAGACGACTATACAACGCAGCTCCAGGCCAAGCTGACAGAAGGCACTGCCTCCGATATCTTCTGGATTCAGTCCGATCCGTTTACAATTGCCGACTACGCACAGTATGCGCAGGATATGAGCGGCGCGTGGTGGCAGAGCGTGATGCCCGAGACCAGACAGAGCGCCTGCGTATACGATGGCAAGCTCTACGGCCTTCAGCTGTGGCACAACTCCCCGGAATATATCCTCGTATACAACCAGACCCTGCTCAAGGAGCTCGGCTATGACAAATTCCCGACCACTTACAGCGACCTCAAGCAGCTCTGCGCGGACTGCGTCAAGGCCGGCGTGAGCGCACCGTACTTCATGTCTGGCAGCGATGGCTGGTACGAGCAGCTGGCGTTCTTCCAGATTGGCGGCGTGTACGAAGAGGCACAGCCGGGTCTCTATGACGGATTGAACAACAATACGCAGACTTTTGCCAACAATGCGAAAATGCTGGAAGTTCTCAATGAATTCAAGGAACTCTCTGATCTCGGCTATTTCGGCAAGGGCTGGATCAGCGGTCAATATACGGATTATGAGACCGCACTCATCGACAGAACAAGCGCGTTTGCAATGCAGAATGCAGGCGTGGCCGACACCTTAACCGCGGAAGCAAGCGGGGATGTCTTCAAGCTGGCACTTAATCCGCTGGGCGACAACGACACCTATCCGACCAATGCTGCAGGCCCGACGATGTTTGTGAACAAGGCGTCCGAGCACGCCGATCTGGCCGCTGCCTTTATGGCCTACTGCTGCGACACCGCCTGCCTGCAGGCGATGCTGGACAGTTGGACGGAGCTTGGCTACACGAACCTCGACGTTACCGACGACAAGGTCGTCCAGGCCTGGACCGACACTGAGAAAGAGTTTGTGCAGAGCGTCCCCGATGAAAAGAAGGCCACCTCTGTTCTGCAGATCGGCACCAAGTACACGAACAGCGCGTGGGGGGATTTCGGCAACGACATGATCGCCATGTGCCAGGGCACCGAGACACCGGAACAGGTTCTCGAGGCAATGGACGGCTATCGTGCAGAACTCGCAAAGGCGGCAAACGATCCTGCCTGGCAATAAATCAGGATAAAGCAAATCCGGCAAAAGCAGGGTGGTGAACCCTGCTTTTGCTGCAAAAAGACGAATCTGCACAAACAATCACGGGGAGAAGACCATGAAGAAAAACAAAATATATCCGTGGTGGTTCATCGTCGTGCCGGTGGCCATCTATGCCTTCTTTTTTCTGCTGCCCTGTCTTATGGGCGTGTTCTATTCTTTTACCGACTGGTCCAAATACAGCGGTCACGACATCCGCTTTGTAGGTCTTTCCAACTACATTGAGGTGTTTACATCCGGAGAAAAATATATAAACGGCATCTGGAACACCATCAAATTCACTGTCGTTTCCAATATCGTAAAGCTCATTCCGGCACTGCTGCTGGCCATTATGCTGCAGCGAGGGCTCAAAGGCAGAAACTTCTATCGAGCGGTGCTGTATATGCCCTCAATCATCCCGTATCTCGTGATCGGTCTGATCTTCACCTCTATTTTGAACTACAACAAGGGACTGCTGAACGGATTTCTCGATCTCGTCCATTTGACCGGTCTAAAGCGCGAATGGCTTGCGGATCTGTCGGTTGTCTGGAAATCCATCTTTTCAGTGGACGCCTGGCGCGGTGTGGGTTACGTCATGACAATCTTCCTGGCTGGCCTCAATGCGATCCCCAATACCTATTATGAGGCGGCCGCGCTCGATGGCGCCAATTTCTATCATAAGCTGCGCTATGTAACGCTGCCGATGCTGACGGGCGCTATCACAATCAATCTCGTCTTCGGCATCACCTATGGTCTCAAGGTATTCGACATCATCTACGTTCTCACAAACGGCGGGCCGGGCCATGCAACAGAGGTAGCGACGACCTACATCTATTCGCTCTATTCCAAGGGTAACTACGCGATGTCGGTCACCCTTAATACCATCTTGTTTATCATTGCTTCGATCATCGGTTTTCTCGTTGTCAAATCCATGTCGAAAAAGGAGGTTCAGCAGTAATGAAGCACTCGAGACAGATCGTGCAGAACGCACTCAAGCAGTTCGTCTGTATCGTGCTGAGCCTCATCATCATTTTGCCGTTTTTAATGGTCGTCATCAACTCCTTTAAGACAAAGCTGGACGCCTCGCGTATGAACCTCATGCTCCCGACCAAATGGATGTTCTCCAATTACGCCGTTGTCATCGAAAAAGGTAAAATGCTGCGCGGCTTTTTCAACAGCTTCCTCTACGCGGGCGTCTCAACTTTCGCAGCCGTGCTGCTCTGCGCAATGGTCGCTTTCGTGATCGCGCGGAATAAAACAAAGATCAATCAGTTCCTCTACGGCTTCGTGCTGATCGGCCTGTTCGTGCCGACCAACTATGTCACTTTGATCCGCATCCTCAAGTGGGTGGATCTTTACGACACACGCGTCGGCCTTATCCTGATCTTTACGGCCAGCATGGTGCCTTTTTGCGTGTTTGTCATCCGCAATTTTATTTCCAGCATTCCAGTGGAGATGGATGAGGCGGCAGTCATTGATGGAAGCGGACCGCTGACGCTTTTTTTCAGGATTATCCTGCCGCTGCTCAAGCCTGTCATGGTCACATCGTTTCTGCTGGAGTTCATGGGAATCTGGAGCGATTTCATGACGCCGCTCTATCTTACAAGTTCGCAGAAAAAGTGGCCGATCTCGATGGCGGTCTACGGCTTTTTCAGCCAGAACACCGCGAGCTGGAACCTCGTCTTTGCCTGCGTGGTATTGACGGTCCTGCCGGTTGTGCTGCTCTATCTGCTTGGACAACATTATATTGTAGAAGGCCTGACCACAGGCGCTGTCAAGGAATGACGGCAGGGGAGCGCATGGAAATCAGAACACAGACCGAATTCGGCGCCGTTTTCACCTTGGGCGACACACTATTCTCAATCGAGTCGGTTTCAGAACGGATCTTTCGTGTCGTTACGACGAAAGAAACAAAAATCACCGATCATTCCCTGTTTATTTCACGGAGAACCTGCTGCCCAAGCGCTGCGGCGGTTACAAAATCCACTGCGGGGTTCCGTGTCGCAGCGGGACAGCTCGAGGCCGAAATCTCAGAGAACGGAACGATTGTATTCCGACGTTCCGACGGAAAACCGCTTTTGACGATGCCGGCGGCCGAATTGGAGCGAATTCCGGTGGTTCACTATGATACAGAGGGACAGCCGCCCGTTATTGTGCGGGAAAAGACTGTGGACGGCGAACGGAACTTTATCAAAAATCTTAAGCCGCATGAGGATCGCACTGCATGGCGCGCAAAGCTGAATTTTCTCTTTGCCTCAGGCGAACATCTCTACGGGCTTGGTCAAGGCGAAGAGGGTATTCTGGACTATCGCGGGCAGACGCAATATCTCTACCAACATAATATGCGTACGCCAATGCCGGTTTTAATGTCCTCGGCGGGCTACGCGATCCTCCTTAACTGCGGCTCGATCATGACCTTTCAGGACAATGCCTGCGGCAGCTATTTCTTTCTGGACACTGTGAGCCAGGCAGAATTTTATTTTATCCTCGGCCCCTCGGCTGACCAGATGGTGTCCGGCCTTCGAATGCTCACCGGGCGGGCCGCCATGCTTCCCCGGTGGGCCTTCGGATATGTGCAGTCCAAAGAACGCTACCGAACAGCGACGGAGCTTGTGCAGGTCGCGGAGCGCTATCGAGAGCTGGGACTGCCGCTCGACTGTGTGGTACAGGACTGGAATACATGGACGCCTGGACGGTGGGGTGAAAAACGTGTCGACCCGGAACGCTTCGGCGATCTGCCGCAGGCACTGCAGAAGCTGCATCAGCTTCATGTACACGCGATGGTCTCTGTCTGGCCCAATATGAACCGAGGCACGGAAGATCATACGGAGTTTGAACGCGAGGGACTTCTATTAAATGATCTTTGCACCTACGACGCGTTCTCTCCCAGAGCACGCGCCGTCTATTGGCGTCAGGCGAGGCGGGAGCTCTGGCGGGACGGATTCGATGCCTGGTGGTGCGATTCCACGGAGCCGTTCAGCGGTCCTGACTGGAGGGGCGAGATAAAAAAAGAACCCTGGGAACGCTACTGCCTTGTCGGCGGGGAGCACAAACATTTCCTGGATCCGGAGCAAGCCAATCTCTATGCGTACATGCATGCAAAGGGCATCTATGAAAACCAGCGAGCCGAAACGGAGAGTAAGCGGGTCCTGAATCTATCGCGTTCAGGCTATGCCGGGGCGCAAAAATACGGCGTGGTGCTCTGGTCCGGAGACACAGACGCCAAATGGGAGACGCTGAGAAAGCAGATTGCGGAGGGGCTCAGCATGGGACTGTCCGGTTATCCCTACTGGACGCTGGACATCGGCGCGTTTTTCACGGTCGGAAAAGACTGGCGGCACCGCGGCTGCGGCTGTGAAAAGGATCCGACGCCAAAGTGGTTTTGGCAAGGCGAGTATGACCAGGGCGCGAACGATCCCGCATATCGGGAGCTCTATACCCGGTGGTTTGAATTCGGCTGTTTTCTGCCGATGTTCCGGTCGCACGGCACGGACACGCCACGGGAAATCTGGAATTTCGGCAAGAAGGGGGAGATGTTTTACGACGCGCTGGCGAAATTTCTGCATCTCCGCTACCGGCTGATGCCCTATATATATTCTTTGGCAGGAAGCGTGGCGCTGGAAAACGACACTATGCTGCGCAGTATGTTCTTCGATTTTCCGCAGGACGAGAAAGCACTGACGATCCGGGACGCTTTCCTGTTCGGCCCGGCGCTCTATATCTGCCCCGTCCTGAAGCCTATGTACTTTGACCACGGCGGTGCCATGCAGAATACGGTAAAGATCCGGGAATGCTATCTGCCCGCGGGAGGCTGGTTTGATTTCTGGACGGGAAGTCTGTACGAGGGCGGAAGGACTGTCTGTGCGGCCGCACCCATTGACCGTATTCCAATCTTCATCCGGGCGGGCAGCATCCTTCCCATGCAGGAAGGGCTTCTGTATGCCGATCAAAAGACAGACGAGCCGATGCGGCTGACCGTCTATCCCGGCGCGGACGGCGCGTTCACCCTGTACGAGGATGAGGGCGACGGCTACGGTTATGAAAATGGTGCTTTCAGCCGAATCCGGCTATTCTGGACCGAGAAAACGGGCACTCTGACGATCGGTGCCCGCGAGGGAAGATATCCGGGAATGCCGGAAAAGAGAGAATTCCTGGTGTGCTGCGGTGAACAGGAGAGACAGATTTCCTATAGCGGTGAACAGGTTTCCTTGCGTCTGCCGCCTGAAGGCGTGTGAAAAAATGCAGGGGCTCCGCGGTCGGATGATTCCGGCTGCGGCGTCCCTGCGTTTATATTGGTCAGCAGGATATTTCCCGTTCAGCGTGTAAACGGATTTTCTGTCGGATAGGGGAGAGACTTGGGCTGATTCCAGGCGATATCCTGGACGCCGAGGAATTGGAAGAGCTCGAACAGAGCCGCTCCGCAGTGCGCAAACGCCACGGCGCCGTGGTGCGGATAGCGCTTCTGGATCAGCACGTGGCGGTAGAACCGACCCATCTCGGGGATTGCGAACACCGCGATGCCGCCGAAGGAACGCGTCTTGACCGGCAAAATTTCGCCCTCGGCCACATAGGCGCGAAGCGCGCCCTCGGAGTCGCACTGCAGTCGGTAGAAGGTGATGGGGCCGGCTGCGATGTCGCCCTCGAGTGTGCCGCGTGTAATGTCGGGCGTCCCGCCGTTTTCCAGCAGCCGGTTCTGGATAAGCTGGTATTTTACAGCCCGGTCTGAACACATCTTGCAGGACGGCGTGTTGCCGCAGTGGAAGCCCATGAAGGTGTCGGTCGGCTGATAGTCGAACTTGCCGGCAATGTCTTCCTCATACAGGTATTTCGGAACAGAGTTGTTGATATCCAGCAGCGTCACGGCATCGTCCGTCAGACAGGCTCCAATGTACTCGGAAAGCGCGCCGTAGATGTCCACCTCGCAGGCGACGGGAATGCCGCGGGAGGCGAGACGGCTGTTCACATAGCAGGGCTCAAATCCGAACTGGGAAGGGAACGCAGGCCAGCACTTGTCCGCAAAGGCCACGTATTTGCGCGCGCCCCTGTGCTGTTCGGCCCAGTCGAGCAGCGTCAGCTCGAATTGCGCCATGCGCGCACTCAGGTCGGCGTAGTATCGGCCCTCGCCCATCTCGGCCGCCATTTCGGCGCAGACGCCGGGGATGCGGGGATCGTTCGCATGGGCCTTGTAGCTCACGAGCAGATCAAGCTCGGAATTTTCCTCCACCTCGACGCCAAGCTCGTAGAGCCCCTTGATCGGCGCGTTGCAGGCGAAGAAGTCCTGCGGCCGCGGGCCGAAGGTGATGATTTTGAGATTTTTAACACCGATCACGGCGCGGGCCACGGGAATAAAGTCCGCGATCATTTTGGCGATTTCCTGCGCGGTGCCGACCGGATATTCGGGGATGTAGCCGGTCAGATGGCGCATACCGAGATTATAGGAGCAGTTGAGCATGCCGCAGAAGGCGTCGCCGCGGCCGTTGATCAGATCTCCGTCGCCCTCGGCGGCGGAGACGAACATGCACGGCCCGTCGAACTTCTGCGCGATCAGCGTCTCCGGCGTCTCGGGACCGAAGTTGCCAAGGAACACGCAGGCTGCGTTGCAGCCGGCGGCTTTCAGTTCCGCGACGGCCTTGAGCATATCGTTCTCGTTTTCAACCGTGGTTCTGACCTCATAGAGTTCCGGCTTTCCGGCGCCATAGGCAGCGGCGATGGCTGCGCGGCGCGCCTCGCTGAGCGTGATGGGGAAGCAATCGCGGGATACGGCCACCAGGCCGAGCTTGACTTCAGGAATATTGTTCATTGTCGTATTCTCCTTTTCATTAGGATCGCGAAATATCCAGGTTTTCTCCGGTGAGGCCGATATAAGCTCCCTGGGAAGCCTCTGCGCTCTCCGGGTGGGCGAGAAGCCACTTGTTGCGCGCGAACAGCCAGGCGGCGTCGCCTGCAGAAGGAAGCCCCTGCGGCTTCTCTGTGTTTGTGCCGCGGGGCAGAGCCACCAGGACGCGGAAGCCTTTCAACGGGTCCGTGTGGCAGGGCGCATAATGCAGCGTCGTCGCATAGACCTCGATCAGAAGACCGGCCGGGACGCGAAATGCCCGGACGCTGGCTGTGTCCAGCATGCCGTTCTGAATCTCACTCTGCCTGGCCAGCAGCAGGATGAAATCCTCTGTGCCCAGGTTAAATTCACTGTCGCGGTGATATTCCAGACAATTGAGCTTCGTATTGTGACCGTTGCACCAGCCGAACTGGACGGGCATTCCGCCGTAGAGTGCGGGTGCAAGCTTCTGCGCCTCCGGCAGCAGCTGCAGAGCAGGATCCTCCGGTACATAGCCGACCGCATCGGGCAGGGGCGTGTATTTCCGCAGAGCTGCGCAGATCGGCGCGGTGTCAAAGCCGCGGAAGATCCGGCCGTAGGACGCAAATTCCGCGTCCAGAACAGATCGAATTCTCATGAAAACTTCCTCCTATTCTGCAGCAAGCTCGGGCTCCAGAGCCCTGAGGGCCGGATAGAGCTTGTGCCAGACATGGTACTTTGCTTCATAGCGGGCGGCAAGCTCCGGATCGGGCGCGACGACGCCTTTCGCGCGGAAACGAACTTTTACGCAGTCGGCTACGCTTGCGTACTGTCCGCAGGCGACCGCTGACAGCATGGTGCCGCCGTAGCCGGGGCCTTGCTCGGTCTCGGGGATCGTCAGAGGGATGTTCAGCACGCTGGCGAAAATCTCGCGCCAGAGAGGGCTTCTCGCGCCGCCTCCGCAGATGCAGCTGCTTTCGACCGAAATACCCTGCGATCTGGCGATCTCCACACAGTCGCGGATGGCAAAGGCCACGCCCTCCAAAACGGCCTGCGTCAAATCGGCGCGGGAAGTGTCCATCGTCATGCCGATGAACGCGCTGCGGGCAGCCGGGTCGTTGTGCGGGCTGCGCTCGCCCATGAGATAGGGCAGATAATAGACAAAATTGCGGCCGAGCGATTCCTGCGAAACCGCCTGCTGCTCGGCGCCGTAGTCCTTCGCGCGCAGAATTTCGTCCATCCACCACTTGTTGCAGGAGGCGGCCGAAAGAATACATCCCATAAGGTGCCAGCCGCCGTCGGCGTGGGCGAAGCTGTGCAGCGCATTTCTGGAATCGACGCCGAACGAGCCGCTGGTGATGAACACGGTTCCGGAGGTGCCGAGAGAGATGTTGCACTTTCCCGGGCCGACCACGCCGCAGCCCACGGCCGCGGCGGCATTGTCGCCGGCACCGGCACAGACGATGACGTTCTCCGGCAGCCCCAGCTGCGCAGCCACGTCTTTTTTGACGACGCCCACAGGCGCGGCAGATTCGTAGATTTCCGGCAGCTGCCCGGACGTCACGCCGCAGAGCTCCAGCATCCGGGGACTCCAGCACTTGTGCGCCACGTCAAACAGCAGCGTACCGGAGGCGTCCGAAACGTCTGTCGAAAAGACGCCGGTCAGCATATAGTTTACATAATCTTTAGGCAGCAGAATCTTTGCGATTCTCCGGAAGTTCTCCGGCTCGTTTTCGCGCATCCAGAGGAGCTTTGGCGCCGTGAAGCCCGCAAAGGCAATGTTGCCGGTACAGGCGCTCAGCGTCTCCCGCCCGATCGTCTCATTCAGATAGTCCACCTGCTTTTGGGTGCGCCCGTCGTTCCAGAGGATGGCCGGGCGGATGACGCGGCCCTGTGCGTCGAGCGCCACAAGTCCGTGCATCTGGCCGCCCGCGCCGATGCCGCGGACCTGCGAGGCATCAAATCCCTGCAGAAGCTCACGAATGCCCGCCTGCGTCTCGCGCCACCAGTCGGCCGGATCCTGCTGGCTCCAGCCGGGATGAGGAAACTCCAGCGGGTATTCCCGCGAGACTTCATTTTGAAGGATGCCATGCTCGTCTGCCAGCAGCAGTTTGACTGCCGAGGTACCGAGATCTATGCCGATATCATACATAAAAGCCTCCAAAACTCCGATTATTTGCTTTCTTCTACAGTATATCGGGCCAAACCCATGATTTCATGGGCTGATTGGCGATGGAGATACGATTAATTTGCTGTCCGATCAAATTTCGGCGAAAGAGACAATTTACAGGACCTGTTTTTAAGGAGACCGCCAGACATGCAAACAGCACAGCCTGCATGTCAATGCGGGCCGTGCTGTTCTGTTTCGCGAAGAATGGAAAGACTTTGCACCTGGGAATAAAAGCGCTCCATGGTGTGCTCGCTGCGATGAACATAGATCGGGTCGGAGGGAAGGGGCGTGGGGCTGCGGCGGTATTCCTCCGGCGATACGCCCAGACGCGTGTGAAAGGCTTCGTTCAGATAACGCGGATCCGAGAAGCCGGCTTCAAAGCAGACGTCCAGCACACTCCGGCCGCCGGACTGCAGCAGCTTGCAGGCCTGATGGAAGCGCAGCTCCGTCACATATTCCTGAAAGGAACGGTTCAGGTTCTCCCGCGCAAAATGGGAGAGATAGCCGAGAGACAGATGCTCCTGCGCGGCAAAATCCGAAAGACGCACCGCGTGCGTATAGTTCTGGTCCGCGAAATCCAGAAGCCGGGTCAGACGGTCGGCTTTTTCCCGCGCGAGGCGAGCCTTCTCCTCCGATACCGTGTGGCAGGGCACGCGTGTCAAGAGCTGCCAGAGCAACAGATGGGTCAGACCGATGCAGTGCAGCTCGCAGCAGGGACCCTTTTCCAGATAGGCAACCGCCAGTTCCTGCATGAGACGGCGGCACTCCGACGCCGACGCGGCGTCCATGATGCGAAAGGGACAGGCCTCGTCAAATACGGTCTGCTCGAGATTGACCTCTGTTCCGCGGAATAAGCGCGGGGAAATCTGTATACAGAGAAAAGTGCACGCTCCGTCCGGCGTGCAGAATTCGTGAGACTGGAGCGGATTGAAGATCAGCATTTCGTCCGCATCGGCCAGGATGTTCTGCTGCGGGCCGATCGCCTGGAGCCGGCCCTTCCGCAGCCAGAGCAGCTCCAGCTCCCGGTGCAGGTGAGGCGTGCGGTACTGCACGGTGTTGACCATGAGCTTCAGATTTCCCATCTGCGGGTAATCGACGATTTCCACTTCCTCGCGCAATTCCAAAGCCTCCCTTGCTTCTTAAAAAAGCTTCGGACGACGCTCTGATGAAACGTCGTCCGAAGCGGAGCGTTCTATGCTTCGGGTTTCCCGCCGCAGTAGGGGATGGAGCTCTCGCGCTCGATGAGACTGGTGGAAATCGTGATCCGAAGAACGCCCGTTGACTGCGGATCCGGGGAATCCTGCTGCTCGCAGATGCGGCGGTACAGGATATTCATGGCGATGCTGCCCATCTGCTGCTTCATGACGCGGATCGTCGTCAGCGTGGGATCGATCATCGTGCAGACCGGCATGTCGTCGAAGCCCACGACGGAAACATCCTCGGGGACGCGGTAGCCCTTTGTCTTGAGAGCCCGGATACCGGCGGCTGCGATGATGTCGTTTTCGGCAAAGAGCGCCGAGGGCGGCTGATTGCCCTGGTCGAGCCACGCGCACATGTCATAGAAAGCCTGCTCGGAGGAGATGCCCACGTCGATGCACTGCGGCTTGACGTAGTCGGGGATCCCGGCCTCTCTGCGGGCCTTGAGGAATCCAACCTGGCGTTCGTCGAAGCTGTCGATCCGATCCTTGGAGCGGAGATAGCCCACATCCGGGTGGCCCTTCTTTAAAAGATAGGTCACCGCGTGATAAGCGCCGCGCAGGTTGTCGGGAACCACGCAATCCACGTCGACAATGCTTGTGGCGTTGTCCACCAGCACGGTCGGGATGCCAAGCTTCTGAAATCCGTGGGAGAGAGCCTTTTCTATATGGTGATCCTCCACCTCGGTGGCCAGGATGATAAAACCGGCGGCATCCTTTGCCATTGCCGCGATCTGATCGCTCCAGTCGCCTTTTGAATAGAAGTAGCTGATGAGAACGTTGTAGCCTTTTTCCTTCGCGCAGGCTTCGATGCCCTGCAGAACGATGGAGTAGAAGGAAGTCTCCTTGACAGTTGCGCCGCCCTCCAGAAATATAATGTATCGAATGTTCTGCGCAACGGCGAGAGGGGGACGCCGCGGGACGGAGTAGCCCATCCGAACCGCCTCCGCGAGAATCTTCTCGCGCGTTTCCACACTGACGCCGGGCTTGCCGTTCATGGCCAGCGATACAGCTGAGGGAGAAACGCCGAGCCTGCTGGCAATATCTTTCGCAGTGATATCCATATTCATCTCTCCTGGACGGGGATTTAGCTTCCCTGTGATGATTACAGTATAGATGGACGTCGGTGAAAAGTCAAGAAAAAACTAAATATTTTATTAAATTATGAAATAATTTATAATATGAAAATAATATGGAGGTTAATATTAATAAAATCAAGGAGGATAAATTGTATAAAACGTAAATTCTGAAAGAAATCGCGGCTACAGTATTGACAAAAAATGCAATTGAATATAAAATCAGCTCATAAAGTTGAGCTAAAGAAACGAAAATTAAGTTGGCTCAACTAAATTAAATTTAGTTCGTTCTCAACGTGCGGTGCACGAATAAATAATCAAGTTGGGAAAAAGGAGCGTTTGAAAATGAAGAAGTTCTTGGCACTTGTTTTGGCAATCGTAATGGTCGCTTCGCTCGTGGCCTGTGCCTCCGGCACATCCACCAGCACGGCCGCCTCCAGCACGGCTGCGTCGGCCCCCGCCGCTTCCACGGCTGCCTCCGCCTCCGCCGCGTCCACCTCGTCGGCTGCGACCTCGTCCGCTGCCGCCTCCGCCTCCGCCGGCAAACTGATCACCGTCGGTTTTGCCCAGGTTGGCCACGAGTCCGACTGGCGCACGGCTTCCACCAACTCCGTTCAGGCTGCCTTCACCAAGGAAAACGGCTTTGATCTTCAGTTTGTGGACTGCGACAACGATTCCGCCGCTCAGCTTGAAGCTGTCCGTAACTTCATCCAGCAGGGCGTTGACTACATCGTCATCGACCCGATCGTCTCCACCGGCTGGGACACCGTTCTGGGCGAGGCTCAGGATGCCGGCATCCCCGTGATCGTAATTGACCGTACGATCGACGACTCCGACAAATACGTTGCCTGGGTCGGCTCCGAATTCACGAACGAAGGCCTCGCGGCCGGCGCATGGCTCAAGGCCTATGCGGAACTCAAGGGCATCAAAGAGCTGAACATCCTGGTCATCGAAGGCACCACCGGTTCCTCCGCTCAGATCGGCCGTACCGATGGCTTCAAGAAGTATGCGGATGACAATGGCTGGAATATCCTCGACTCCCAGTCCGGCGACTTCACGCAGGATGGCGGCCAAGCCGTCATGGAATCCTACTGCAAGTCCTATGCGGGCAAGTTCAATGTGGTTGTCTGCCAGAATGATAACGAAGCGTTCGGCGCGGAAGACGCCATGAACGCGGCCGGCGTCAAGTACGGCGTTGGCGGCGACGTAATTCTTATCTCCTTCGACGCCTGCACTGCCGGCCTGACCGAAGTGCTGGGCGGCAAGATCAACGCCGACTTCCAGTGCAACCCGCTCCAGGGCCCGGACTGCGCCAAGATCGTCACGACGCTCGCTTCCGGCGGCACCGTTGACAAGCAGACCTTCATGGCCGAGCCTTGGTACGTTGCGGAACCCGATCTGACTGAGATCTCCTATACGAACCATGCCGGCAACGACGTGACCGAACCGCTGGTTCTCGTCACCCAGGATATCATCGACGCCGACTATTAATCCTCACGAACTGCTGCAGGGTGGCTTCCAAAAGAAGCCACCCTGTGCTTAAATCAAAGAAGGAAACGGCTTCATAAAGCAGAGGAGCATTAGCATGGATGAGCAGGTATTAATTACGATGCGCGACATTACCAAGACCTTTCCTGGTGTTGTCGCGCTTAATCATGCGCAGCTGACGCTGAGGAAGGGCGAAATCCACGCCCTGATGGGTGAAAACGGCGCAGGAAAATCCACGATTATCAAATGCCTCACCGGTGTGTACGAGCGTGACGACGGTGAGATCAAAATGGATGGAGTAGAGGGAAATATCTACAACCATTCCACGCAGGATGCCCAGAAAATCGGAATCGCCACGGTCTATCAGGAGGTCAATCTGTGCCCGAACCTCTGCGTGGCGGAGAACCTGTTTATTGGCCGCGAGCCGAAAACAAAGCTGGGTACGGTCGACTGGAAGACCATGTTCAAAATGGCACAGAAGCTGATGGACGATCTGGACATCACGATTGATGTGACGGCCACGCTGGAACATTTTTCGATTGCCATCCAGCAGATGGTCGCCATCGCCCGCGCAGTCAGCATGGACTGCAAGGTTTTGATTTTGGATGAACCGACCTCGTCCCTCGATGAAAAAGAGGTCGAAAAACTGTTTAGTCTGATGCGCTCGCTCAAACAGAAGGGCGTGGGCATCCTGTTCGTCACACATTTCCTGGAGCAGGTCTACGAGGTGTGCGACCGCGTCACGGTCATGCGCAACGGCAAGTTCGTGGGGGAGTACAACATTGATGAGCTGCCCCGACTCAAGCTGGTCGCAGCCATGCTCGGCAAGGACTTCGACGATCTGGCCGCCATCAAGCCTGAGGGCGCCACGTCGACCAGCGACGAGGTCGTTCTGGACGCAGAAGGACTCAGCCACAAGGGTACGATCAAGCCCTTCAATTTCAAAATCCGCAAGGGCGAGGTCGTGGGCGTCACCGGCCTTCTCGGCAGCGGCCGCAGCGAGATGGTCCGCTGCATCTACGGCGCGGACAAGGCGCAGAGCGGCACGGAGATCATGCACGACAAAAAGCTCAAAATCAACGCGCCGATCGACTCCATCAAGTCCGGCATGGGATTTTTGCCGGACGACCGCAAGGCGGACGGCTGCATCGGCGACCTCTCCGTCCGCGAAAACATCATTCTGGCACTTCAGGCCAGAAGCGGCATGTTCAAACGGATTCCGAGGGCCAAGCAGATCGAGTTTGCCGATCAGTTCATCGACATTCTGAAGATCAAAACAGCCTCCCGCGAGACCCCGCTGAGCCAGCTCTCCGGCGGGAACCAGCAGAAGGTGATTCTGGCCCGGTGGCTCTGCACGCATCCGGACTTTCTGATCCTGGACGAGCCGACGCGCGGCATCGACATCGGAACCAAGACGGAATTTCAGAAGCTCGTGCTGAAGTTCGCGTCCGAGGGCATGAGCGTTGTCTTTATTTCCTCCGAAATCGAGGAAATGCTCCGTACCTGCTCGCGTATGTGCGTCATGCGCGACGGCGAAAAGGTCGGGGAAATTGAGGGCGAGATGACGCAGGAGAGCGTCATGAACGCTATTGCAGGAGGCGACAAGAAATGAACGGAGTGAAGAACCTGACCAAGAAGGCGCTGTTTCTGCCGATCTTCTGCATGATTCTGGTGCTGCTCATCAATCTCGCAAAAAGCCCCACGTTCTTTTCCGTGGCCATTCAGAACGGCGTCCTCTACGGACGGCTGATCGACATCCTCAACCGCGGCAGTGAGATCGCGATTCTCGCAGTCGGCCAGACGCTTGTTGTAGCGGTTTCTGCCGGCACCGATATTTCCGTAGGTTCCGTCATGAGCCTCTCCGCCTGCGGCTGCTGCATGATGCTCGCCGGATACGGCGTCAACAGCGCGACGCAGCTGGCGGTGCCCATGATCGTGGGCATGCTGTTCGGCGTTCTGCTGGGCGGCGTGAGCGGCGCGTTCAACGGCACGCTCGTTGCAAAACTCAAGATCCAGCCCATGGTCGCGACGCTGATCCTCTACACCGCCGCACGGGCCATCGGCCTTCTGCTCTGCGACAATCAGATCACCTATATCCGCTATGAGCCATATAAGTATCTGGGCAACTTCCTGCCCGGCTTCCCGGTGCCGACCGCGATTCTCGTGACGATCGCCGTCGTGGCGGTTGTCAGCCTGCTGCTCAAGAGGACGGCGCTGGGGCTGTACGTCCAGTCCGTCGGCATCAACAGCCGCGCGGCCCGGATCTCCGGCATCAATTCCGACCAGATCTGCTTCCTGTGCTATCTGCTCTGCGGCCTCTGCGCCGGCATCGCCGGCATCGTGGCGTCCTCGCGCATCTATTCCGCAGACTCCAACAACATCGGACTTAACTATGAACTCGACGCCATCCTGGCCGTGGCGCTCGGCGGCAACTCGCTTGCCGGCGGCAAATTCAACATGGCAGGCTCCATCATCGGCGCCTACACCATCCAGGCCATCACCACAACGCTGCTGGCCATGGGCGTTTCCACCGATCAGGCTCCTGTCATCAAGGCTGTGATCGTCGTCCTGATCGTTGTCGTCCAGGCGCCCGTTTTCAAGGCCTGGATGTCTCGCCGCAGCGCGCGGCGGCTGGCGCTTGCCAGTGCCGCGACGGAACAGGGAAAGGGGATGCCGGTAAAATGAAAAACGCAACACGCCTTCCCGATACCCAGAAGAAACGCGGCGTCAACGGCAACACGCTGCTGCTGCTCATCACGATCGTGCTCTTTGTCGTGATGTATGCGACAGGCTGCCTTGTCTATGCCAGAAAGGGCTTTGCCCATCTGCAGACCTTCCTGAATCTGCTCATCACGAACGCCGGACTGATCTGTGTGACCTGCGGCATGACCTGCGTCATGCTGACGGGCGGCATTGATATTTCCGTCGGCTCGCTCATTGCCATGGACTGCATGATCCTGGCTTACGGCATGGGTACAAAGGGCCAGCCGTGTATTCTGCTCATTCTGCTGGTCCTCGCCATCGGCGTCGTCTTCGGCCTGGTGCAGGGCGTTCTGGTGGGTTATCTGCAAATCCAGCCGTTCATTGTCACCATGGCGGGCATGTTCTTCGCCAGAGGCATGACGGCCGTCATCTGCACCGATCAGATCTCGATCACCCAGCAGCAGAACGCCATGTTCTACTCCTGGGCAAACGCGAAGATCTACCTGCCAAAATTCCTGGGCTACGTCAACAACGCCAAGAAGCTTCAGGTACCCTTTATCCGGCCCGCGGTGATCATTGCGCTGCTCGTGGTCGTGGTGATTTTCCTCGTGCTTCGCTATACGAAATTCGGCCGTTCCCTGTACGCCGTGGGCGGCAACGAGGTCTCCGCCGCCATGATGGGCCTGAACGTAAAGCGCACCAAGATGAAGGCCTATATCCTTTCGTCCTTCCTTTGCTCCATCGGCGGCATCTGCTATTGCCTCAACACCATGTCCGGCTCTGTGCAGCAGGCGCGCGGACTTGAGATGGACGCCATCGCTTCCGCAGTCATCGGCGGCACGCTTCTGACGGGCGGCGTGGGCAATGTGATCGGTTCGCTCTTCGGCGTGCTGATCAACGGCACCATCAACACTCTCGTCACCAGCAACGGCAAGCTGCTCTCCAGCTGGGCAAACATCGCGACCGCGGCGCTTCTGTGCTTCTTCATCATCCTGCAGAGCATCGTGGCCTATATCCGCAACCGGAAAAAGTGAGGAGACGGATATGGAGAGAGAAAGAATCCGGGAAGCAATCCTGGCCGGAAAAACAGCACTTGGCATTGAGCTGGGTTCTACCAAGATCAAGGCGGTGCTGATCACAGAGGACTTCGAACCGGCTGCATCCGGCAGCCATGACTGGGCCAGCGCCTATGAAAACGGGAATTGGACGTATGCGCTGCCGGAGGCCTGGGACGGCCTTCGGGACTGCTTCCGGCATCTTTGCGAGGACGTGAAGGCACAGTATGGGGTCGAACTGAGAACCGTCGGCTGCCTGGGCGTCTCCGCCATGATGCACGGCTATCTTCCGATTGACCGAAACGGGGAGCTGCTGACGCCGTTCCGCACCTGGCAGAATACGAGCACGGGACCGGCGGCGGAGAAGCTTTCCGCACTGTTCCGGTTCAACGTTCCGCAGAGATGGAGCGTCGCCCATCTGGGTCAAGCCATTCTGAACGAAGAGACACATGTCGGCAGGATCTCCTTCCTCACAACGCTGGCCGGATACATCCACTGGAAACTCACCGGAGAGAAGGTCCTGGGGATCGGCGACGCCTCCGGCATGTTCCCGATCGACAGCGGAAAATGCGACTACGACGCCGGCATGCTTGAGAAATTCGACGACCAAATGAGACCGGAGGGCTGCCCTTGGAAGCTGCGGGAGATCCTGCCGCGCGTGAAACGGGCGGGGGAGAGCGCCGGGCGCCTGACCGCGGAGGGCGCGCTGCTGCTGGATCCCAGCGGCGTTCTGCAGCCCGGGATTCCGGTTTGTCCGCCCGAGGGCGACGCGGGGACCGGCATGGTCGCCACCAATTCCGTGGCGCCGCGCACGGGCAATGTTTCGGCCGGCACCTCCATCTTTTCGATGATCGTGCTGGACCGTGCGCTTTCCGGTTATTATCCCGAGATCGACATGGTGACGACGCCGTCCGGCGCGCCGGTCGCGATGGTGCACTGCAACAACTGCACGAACGATATGAACGCCTGGTGTGATTTCCTGGGAGATTTCTGCGGCATGCTGGGGCATCCCGCAACGATGGATGAGATCTACCCCGCGTTTTACCGCAAGGCCCTGGAAGGCGAGCCGGACTGCGGAGGACTTGTGATCTACAACTTCCTGGCCGGTGAGCCGGTCGCGGGGGTGTCCGAGGGACGGCCCATGCTGCTTCGCTCTCCGAACAGCCGCTTTACGCTCGGGAACTTCTGCCGGGCCAGCATCTATTCCACACTGGCGACTCTGCGGATCGGCATGGATATCCTGACGCGGGAGAACGTGTCGGCGATCCGTTTGACCGGTCACGGCGGACTGTTCCGGAACGCCGGCACCGGCGCCAGATTCCTGGCCGCTGCCGCCGGCGCCACCGTCTGCACCATGAAGACGGCGGCAGTGGGCGGGCCCTACGGTATGGCGCTTCTGGCCGCCTATGCCGGAAACGCCGGAAAAAAGAGCCTCGAACAGTTCCTGAGCGAAGATGTTTTTGCCCACACACAGATGGTTCTGACGCAGCCGTCCGAAGAGGATGCGGCTGGTTTCCAGAAATATCTTGAGAAGTTCAAAGCCGGGCTTGCCGTGGAAAAAGCGTCCGCCGCGGTACTGCCTTAATGAAACGAGGAAAAACGACGATGAAGAATTATGAGTTTTGGTTTGTTGTCGGATCGCAGTTCCTGTATGGACCGGAGGTTCTGGAGACCGTCAAGGCCCGCGCTGAGGTGATGGCCAAGAAGCTGTCGGCGGCGCCGGAGATCCCGTTCCCGGTCGTCTACAAGGTGACGGTCAAGACCGAAGCCGAGTGCACGGCCGTCATGAAGCAGGCCAACGCGGACGACAAATGCGCGGGCGTCATCACCTGGTGCCATACGTTTTCTCCGTCCAAGATGTGGATCCACGGCCTGCAGCTGCTGCAGAAGCCCTGGTGTCACTTCGCCACGCAGTATAACCGCCATATCCCGAACGAAGAGATCGACATGGACTTCATGAATCTCAACCAGTCCGCCCATGGCGACCGTGAGCACGGTTTCATCGGTGCGCGGCTGCGTATTCCGCGCAAAATCCTGGTAGGCTTCTGGGAGGACACCCCGGTCCGTGCGGAGCTGGGCGCCTGGATGCGCTCGGCGGCCGGCGCGGCCTTCTCCCGCGAGCTTCGTGTCATCCGCTTCGGCGACAACATGCGCGACGTGGCGGTCACGGAGGGCGACAAAGTCGAGGCCGAGATCAAGCTCGGCTGGCAGGTGGACTACTGGCCGGTCGGACATCTGGTCGAAGTGATGGACGCCGTCACCGAAGCTGAGATCGACGAAAAAATGCAGGAATACCACGCCCGCTATGACTTTGCCACGGACGATCTGGAAACCGTCCGCTATCAGGCGAGGGAAGAAATTGCCATACGGAAGATCATGGAGCGCGAGGGCTCAAAAGCTTTCGTCAACTCGTTCCAGGATCTCTACGGTATGAAGCAGCTGCCCGGCCTTGCCAGTCAGAACATTATGGCGGACGGCTTCGGCTACGGCGCGGAGGGCGACTGGAAGGTCTCGGCCATGACCGCAGTCGTCAAGGCCATGGGTGAGGGCCTGCCCGGCGGCAGCGCATTCATGGAGGATTACACCTACGATCTGGAACCGGGCAAGGAAGTCTCGCTCGGCGCGCACATGCTGGAGGTCTGCCCCTCGGTCGCGGCCGGAAAGCCCCGCATCGAGGTGCATCCGCTGGGAATCGGCGGCAAGGAGCCCCCGGCGCGGCTGGTGTTTGAAGGCGCGCCCGGCAAGGGCTGCGTCATCACGCTCGTGGACATGGGCGGCAGGATGCGCATGATCGTGCAGGATATCGAGTGCATTAAGCCCATCCTGCCGATGCCCAACCTTCCGGTGGCCAGAGTCATGTGGAAGCCCGCTCCCGACCTGCTGACCGGCGTAAAGTGCTGGATCCTGGCGGGCGGCGCGCATCACAGCGTTCTTACCACGCAGGTCACGGCGCAGATGATGGAGGACTGGTGCGAGATCATGGGCGTCGAGTTTGTCCATATCTCGAAGGAGACCACCTTCGAGAGTCTCAAACAGCAGCTGTTCCTAAACGATCTCGCCTGGAAACTGAACTAGGGGGAAGCTTCTTTGCTGGAAAACCTGAAAAAATCCGTCTGTGAGGCGAACCTTCTGCTGCCGAAGTACGGACTGGTCACGTTTACCTGGGGCAACGTCTCCGCAATCGATCGGGCGAGCGGTCTCGTGGTCATCAAGCCGTCCGGCGTGGATTATGAAAGCATGCAGCCGGAGGACATGGTGGTGGTGGACCTGGACGGCCGTGTGGTCGAGGGAAAATACAAGCCCTCAAGCGATACGCCGACCCATCTGGTCTTTTACCGGGCCTGGCCGAAAGTCGGCGGAATCGTCCACACACACTCCCGCTGGGCGACCAGCTTCGCGCAGGCAGGCCGCGGCATCCCGGCACTCGGCACGACGCAGGGAGACTATTTCTACGGGGAAATTCCCTGTACGCGCAAGATGACGCCGGCGGAAATCGGATCGCCGGAGGACAAAGACAGTCCATACGAGCGCAACACCGGTCTTGTCGTCACGCAGACCTTCTCCGAGCACGGCCTGGATCCCGTCAGCATGCCGGGCGTGCTTGTCAACAGTCACGGGCCGTTTGCCTGGGGCAAGGACGCCATGGAGGCGGTTCACAACGCAGTCGTGATGGAAGAGGTCGCCTTTATGGACTTCCACGCGCTCATGCTGGAGCCGCAGCGACCCGTGATGCAGCCGGAGCTGCTGGACAAGCACTATCTGCGCAAACACGGGAAAAATGCCTATTACGGCCAGAAATAAGTGAAAAAGCATGGTGGCAGGATCTGCCACCATGCTTTTTTGGTATAAACGCGATGCCGCGGCGCCTTTCAGCGGAAGACCGAGACGCGCGCGTCGATGTTCTCCCTGTCCTTTGCGGCAGGCTCTGCTGCAATGCCGCCGAAGGGCATCTGCGCAATGAGCCGGTAATGTTCCGGCACGCCGAACTGCGCGCGGACGGCTGCGTCGATCACGGGGTTGTAGTGCTGCAGAGACGCGCCGATCCCGAGCTCACGCAGCCCGCTCCAGACGGAGATCTGCAGCATGCCGCTGGCCTGCAGCGCCCAGAGCGGGAAATTCGGGGCGTAGGCGGGGAATTTTTCCTGCAGGTTCTGCACGGTTTTCTCGTCGTAGAAGTAGAGAACTGTGCCGGCCCCTGCGCGGAAGGAGTCAATCTTCTCGCGCGGCACTTTGCCGCCGAATACGTCGTAGATGCTGTCCCAGAGCTTCCGGTGCTCGTCGCCGAAGGCCAGAACGACGCGGGAGCTCTTCATGTTGAAGGCGTCCGGCACAAGCTCCGTAAGTGTGCGGATGCGGTTTTCGACTGCCTCCTCGGAGACGGGGAGCGCGCTGTTCAGCGCATAGTAAGTTCTGCGGTCCTGTAAAGATTCCACAATGCCCATGGTGAGATTCCTTTCTGCGGCCGGTGGCCGCGATGGCTTATTCGTAATCGACGCCGTCCTTGAGGAAGGTGCCGCTGTTTAATTCCCGAAACGCTTCGTTCAGTTCTGCTCTTGTGTTCATCACGATGGGGCCGCCCCAGACAACCGGCTCCGAGAGCGCCAGGCTGCTCATGACAAGCACACAGGCCGGCGCCTTGTCTGAATGAAGCGCAACGCTTTCTCCGGAACTCAGCCGCACGGCGGTCTTTTCCGCGATCGGCGTGCCGCCGACCGTAACGGAGCCCTCCAGCGTAAAGAGCATGACGGCACGGGACGGGTCGGTCTCCAGTCTGAGACTTGCGTTCGGCTCCAGACGCACGTCATAGTAGTCGAGCGGAAGATGCTGGGCCGTATAGCCTGCTGTGCCGAGATAAGCGCCGGCCAGAACGCGGATTTTGCCGCCCGGCACGGAAACCTCCGGGATATCTTCGCGGCGGACGCGGTGGTAGGCAGGCCGGGTCATCTTGTCTTTTGCGGGCAGATTAAGCCAGAGCTGCACGCCAAGCAGACGCCCCGCCGCCGGAATTTTCTCCTCGTGGAGAATGCCGGAGCCGGCGGTCATCCACTGCACCTCGCCGTCTGAGATGGTGTCGGTGTTTCCAAGACTGTCGCGGTGCTGCATTGCGCCGCTCACGACGTAGCTGATCGTCTCAATGCCGCGGTGCGGGTGCATCGGAAAGCCGGCCATATAATCTGCGGGATTGCGGCTGTCAAACGAATCGAGCATCAGAATGGGGTCAAAGTCAGAAACGGTGCTGTTTCCAAGTACACGCACGAGCTTTACGCCCGCGCCGTCCTCCGTGGCATAGCCCCTTACGGTTTTTTCAATGGTTCTTTCCATGTATTCCTCCAAATCGCTGTAAAAGCGTGACGAGCGTGTTTTTTTCCTCCTCCGTCCAGCAGTCCATCTGGCGGATAATCATTTCTTCGTTCTGCGGGTAGACTGCTGCAATCACGGCGCGGCCGGCCTCGGTCAGATGCAGGTTCCAGCGGCGCCGGTCCTCTTTATCCTGGCAGCGGGTGAGATAACCGCGCTGTTCGAGTTTGCCGACGATCAGGGGAATGGTGCCGCTCGAGCTGAGAATCGCCTCCTGAACCTGCCCCACGGTGAGATCGCCCTTGTGGAACAGCGCCTCAAGCACGGCAAACTGGCCGAGCGTGAGGTCGTATTCTGCGGCAATCTGCGCGGTTTTGCGGTCGATCGCGTTGGCCGTGCGGTGCAGGCCGATTAAAATCTTCAGTTCCGGTTTTGCCATATCCACTCCTCCTGCTCCTATAATATCTCTAACTAGAGATAATGTCAAGTCCTGTTTTCTCTACTGGTCAAACGGAAGGGAAGGTGATATACTAGAACAAAAGAACGAAAAGGAATGGACGAAAGAGCATGACGGACGAAGAATTTCAGAAACGGTTTCCCATTGCGCTGAGCGAGCAGCAGACGGCTGCCATGCGGGCGGTCGATGGGCCGGTGCTGCTGCTTGCAGTGCCGGGAAGCGGAAAGACGACCGTGCTGGTCGCACGGCTGGGCTATATGCTCTTTGTGCGCGGGATCGCGCCGGGACATATCCTGACCATGACCTACACCGTATCCGCCACGCAGGACATGCGCGCACGGTTTGCCGGTCTTTTCGGCGAGGAGCTGGCGGAGAGACTGCAGTTCCGCACAATCAACGGCCTGTCCAGCAGCATCATCGCCTATTACGCACGGCGCTACGGGCGCGAACCGTTCCAGCTTCTGGACGATCCGGGGCGGCAATCCGCGATTCTGATGGATATCTATCGCCGGCAGAACGAGGAATTTGCCTCCGAGAGCACGGTTAAGACGCTGCAGACGGCGATCACCGCCATCAAAAACGGGATGCTCACCGACGAGGAGATCAAAAAACTCGAGCCGGAGGGGATCAAAATCGCGCCTGTTTACGAGGCCTATTGCCGCACCCTGAAGGACGCCAATCTCATGGACTATGACGATCAGATGGTCTATGCGCGGCAGATTTTACTGCGGTGTCCGGATGTGCTCGACTACTGGCAGAAGCGGTTTTCTTATCTCTGCGTCGACGAGGCGCAGGATACCTCGCGCATACAGCACGAGATCGTGCGCCTGCTGGCGCAGAGAGAACGCAATCTCTTCATGGTGGGAGACGAGGATCAGAGCATCTACGGCTTTCGGGCGGCCTGGCCGGAGGCGCTCATGCAGTTTGAAAAGACCTATCCCGGCGCGCGCGTTCTGCTGATGGAGGACAATTACCGCTCCACCCCGCAGATCGTCGCTGCGGCGGATCGGTTCATTCGCCTCAACCAGAATCGCCGCGACAAGAACATGCGCGCCTCGCGGGGCGCGGGAAAGCCCGTGCTGGCCATCACGGTCTACGACCGACGGGAGCAGTACCGCCGCCTTGCGGAGATGGCGCGGAACCGCAGCGAACAGACGGCAGTCTTGTACCGCGACAACGACAGCGCGCTGCCGCTCATCGACATTCTCAGCCGGGAAGGAACAGCCTACGCCTGCCGGCAGGTGGACAGCCTGTTTTTCAGTCATTGGATCGTCCGCGATATCACGGATATCATTTCGTTCGCGCAGGACCCGCTGAACACGGAGATATTCCTGCGGATCTATTACAAGCTTGGCGCGGGCATCAGCAAGCTGGCGGCCGAGGCGGCCTGCACGCGCTGCGCGGAGACGGGGAAACCTGTGCTGGACTGCCTTTTGGAGCAGCCTGGAATCTCCTCCTGGACGAAAAAGCAGACGGCCTCGCTGCGAACGCACCTGGCGAACATGCTCGGAGAGCCGGCCGACCGCGCCGTCTACCGGATCGTGGAATTCATGGGGTACGGCGAGTATATCGACAAGCGCGGCGCCGACCGAAACAAGGCGGAGATTCTGGAGGCGCTGGGCGCGCCGCTGTCTTCTCCCGCGCAGCTGCCGGGACGGCTCCGCGAGCTCTGCGCGATTGTGAAGGCCGGTTCCCGCCAGACGGACTGTCCCTTTATCCTCTCCACCATTCACTCAAGCAAGGGACTCGAGTATGACCGGGTGATCCTTATGGACGTAGCGGACGGGCTTCTGCCCAAGACGGAGCTGTCGGACGAACCGGAGGATATGATGGCCTACGAAGAGGAACGGCGGCTTTTTTACGTCGGCATGACAAGAGCCAGGAACGAACTGATTATCGTTCGTTTTCGCAAGCCAAGTCTGCACGCGGCCTTTACGCTCGCCGTTTTTCCGGACAGAACGCAGATGGCAAGGCAGAAAAAGACGCATCGCCGGGAGCCGTCCGAGCAGGAACTGCAGAGCGCGGCCAAGGACTACCGGGCGGGCATTCGCGTCTGCCACGGAACGTTTGGACCGGGAACGATTGCGGCCAGGCGGGGCGATATTGTGACCGTGCAGTTTGAAGACGGCTCGCAGAGGCGATTTTCCCTTCTCGCGGCGCTGCGCGTCGCGCAGCTGAGACTGCTGCCGTAAAATCCAGTGCATTTTGCATATTTACCGAACGCCTGTTCGCGGCAAGCAGAAAATTTTTGAAAAGGCAGACGGAGCGATTCCCATTTCATGCGGTCCGAAATAGGACGGGACAGGCGAGCCACATGACGGGTCAAAGCGCGTACCTAAAAACGCAGCGCCTGCGGCAGAGGCCATTCGGGAGCTCGCTCTTCACGCCATGACCGGAATCGGAAGCTTATAAAGCGGGGTAAGACATGAAAATTATTTTGAGCAGAAAAGGCTTCGACAGCAAAAACGGCGGAATTCCCAGCCCGCTGATGCCGGATGGAACATTGCTCTCGCTGCCGATTCCGAGCAGCGACGAGGGACAGTACCGGGATCTCGCTTGGGAAACGATCAGCTATGAGGAGCTTTTGAAGGAGCTTCATCCGGGCTGGCAGTCTGTAAACTGCCACATTGACCCGGATCTCGCTCCGGGCAGAAGAATTCGGCAGCCCGAGAACTGGCAGCCGGCATTCGGCCAAATCCATCAGTCTCAGCGCTATCTCAGTCAGACCGCGAAAGCGGAACCGGGAGATCTGTTTCTCTTTTTCGGCACATTTCGGAAGGTCGAGAGGAGCGGGGGAGGCTTCCGCTATGTCCGAAAGACCCGGGAGAACCGGGACGGCTGCGAATTTCACGCCATTTTCGGATATCTCCAAATCGGAGAAATCCTGACGGAGCCGGAGAAAATCGCCCGCTGTTTTTGGCATCCGCATGCCTGCCGGGCGCGATTGAGCGATCCGACGAATGCCCTCTACCTGCCGGAAAAGCAACTGTCCTTTGCACCGGGGCTGCCCGGCTGCGGGTATCTTCCATACGACGAACGGCGGGTATTGACGATGCCTGGAAGCCCAAAGGGCACGTGGAAGGACAACCCCGTGTATCGCCCGGAGGCTGTGGTGGGGAACAGGCACAACTCCGCGGAAGGGACAGGCATTTATTATGCCGGTATCTGGCAGGAACTGGCGCTCCGGGAATCCGCGGAAGCGGAGCTGTGGGCCAAAAGCCTGTTCTGAGGCGGGCTGCAGCCCGTAAACGACGGGCAGCTTTAAAAGAGATTCCATTCAATGAACGCGGAAACAGCAAGAGACCGGACGGCCAGCTTTTGGCGATCCGGTCTCTTGCTGTTTTTTGAAATCCTGTCATGGAACGACGGATGGAAGCGGCTTGCGGAAGGGAAAACGGGAAAAGCTTTTATGCAGGCGAGCAGCCCGCTTCCTTTTTGCGCTCGCCGGAATTTCCGTATTCCCCATATTCACAGCCCACGTTGCGGGCTTCCATCTCGTCGATCAGGTCGCTGCCGCGGTAGAGCTTTACGGTGCCGACACCATTTCCGCCGTTCCACAGACGCCTGTGGCGCATGGATCCGTCGGGCGCCTCGTACCGGATGAGCAGCATGTCCTTTTTGCAGCAGGTGACGTCCGTGACCATGCGGTGCAGAGGCGTCTCCTGCTCGACATGCCAGATGACCTTATCATCCGTTTCATGGCAGTTGAATTCCGTCCTTGTGAGCGTCCAGAATTTCGAGAAGTTGAATTCATACCCCTCGCCCTCATACCAAAACGCGGCCAGCAGTTTTCTTGCAAGCGCGAGATGACCGATCTTCGGTCGGCCGCCGCCGATGTTAAAAACGCTGTCGGTCAGCTTTTTCCCGCTGATTTTGCTGGTAAGATTGTTGGAAGACAGCCAGACCCAGGGACTGGTAAAGTCCTTTCCCCAGTTTTTGTCGGCATAGCCAAAGGAGGTTTCGGGCGTGACGAGATATTTCCTGCCGTTCCACAGAACATAGCCGGAATAGGCGCTTTTCATGCCCTCGGCGTGCCAGAACATCTCGAAGGCCTCGCGCTCGCGCAGAGGCCTGCTCGCGCCGAAGCCGACGTTGTAGGCGATCTGTTTGTCGATCGTAAGCGCCCATTCCAATTCGCCCGCGTCGGACATTTTCTCCGGGTGCGCGGCGGCATCTTCCTTCGTCACGAGAATATGACCGCGCGTGGCCGTCTCGCTTAAAAAGCAGTCCCCGCAGCGGACGGAAAACGGTGTGCTCTGCGCCATCTGGACGGCGTTCCAGCCGAAGAAGCGGTGGAGCTGCGCCGCATCCTCTCCCCAGGTGCCGGCCTTGACCATGAGATACGAGGGCCTGCGGTCATTGGCCTGGTTTTCCGGGAGCTGTCCGAAGACCGGATCCTCGCCGCCGAGCGCGGGATTACAGGTGAAAAATTCGATGAAAAACCCTTTTTCTGCGCCCGTCTCGGAGTCGTGGGCTGTAAAGGAGTGCCACCACCAGTCGTAGCCGCATTCCGCCAGTCCGTCCTTCAGCATGAACGCATCGCGGGAAATATCGCTTTTGTTGAACATGTCTTCGCCCCTTTTGACTTTGAATGATTGAAATTCTCTATGCTCCCCCGGAAAAGAAAATCACAGAATGATCCGGGAAAAGCAGCACTTCAAATTCATGCGGAACAGTCCTCCGGCCTGACGCGCCAGGAGCCGCCGAGCAGCACCGCTGCGCTTCCGTTTCTCTGCTGCAGGATCTGCCAGTCCTGCGGCCCTTCCTGCAAAAATACGCCGTAACCCTCCATGACGTCTCTTTCTTCCTGTTTTCTGACACCACAATTATATCGTGGGGTCCCGTGCAAAAACAGGGAAGAATTCAACGAAAAAGATCATTATTTTCAGAGGCCGGTTTTGGAGAAGCCGCGCAGGACCCGGTTTTGAAAGCGGGCCGCAGGCAGCCTGCCGAACGGGGTGGAACTGACCGGCGTTGACACGGATTTTCTTTTGAGCTATCTCGTATATCGGCTGGGCTGGTGCTCGTTCCTCGGGATTGCCGCAGTCTTTTGCGCGCTGTTTGCCGTTGGCTTCCGGCTTCGGCATAGGCAGTCGAACCGGTTGGGGCGGCTGATCTCACTCGCCGTGCTGGCGACACTGCTCGCACAGACCGGATTCTATATCCTGGCGAATCTGGGCCTGCCGCTCGTGTCCTTCGGCGGGTCTGCGCTGACCGTCAATATGATCCTGCCGGGCGTCTTGCTCTCGACTTTCCGCATGGACTCCATCGCCAGAGACAGACCGGGAAAGACTGCGGCTGCCGCGGCGAAATGCTGACGCTTTACCGTATGACAGAGGACAGGTCGTCCAAAATTCGCACAACGTTCTGATTGCCGAGCCGTTCGAGTGTCCGGCCCTCCGCGCGCAGATCGCGTCCGAGGGCGGCGGAGGTCAGCGCGATGAGCCCGGATGTGACCGGCGTATCGACGCCGAGCGCCTTCCCGAAGCTTTCCAGCAGAACAAGACCCTGCGGGACATCCTCTGAGAGATAGCGGGAATCTACAGCGGCAGGGCCGGGAGCCCGCGTCGGCATTTCCGCATAGCGGAGAAAGACCTCACGTCCGTCCAAAGTCTGCTCCAGGGAATTTCTCTCGCGGCAGGCGTCGACATAGCGCACCCGCGGAAGCCCCAGCGCATCCAGGACGTCCATTTTTTCCCGGTCGAGCGCCTCTACAACGCGCCAGGTCGCGGGGCTGCTTCGCGTGTAGACCTCGTGGTACATGCAAAATGTCTTGCCGTATTTCTCGATCTGCGGGATGCTCAGCGCCGCGCCGACCGTGTGCACGATCAGATTCGGGTTGTGCAGCGCGGCCTCGCAGACAGAGCGGAGCTGAAGAAGCGGTTCGCCGAGGGACAGCAGTTTCCGAAAGACCTCATCGCTTCTCGCGGCGGGGTAGATTCCAACCGGGTTGCGGACATTCCGGGAGCCGACCCGAAAGAGCCCCGGTTCCGTGATTCGCCCGTCGAGAAATGCGCTTTCCGCTTCGGCAACGGTCAGCTCCCGCCCGCCGCCGTATTTGAGCACATAGGCGGTGGAGAGATAACCGGGATTGATGAGCAGAATCTGCCCGTCTCCGAGAAAAGGCAGTACCCGCCGGATCAGATCTTCGTGGTAGCTGGTCTGTATCTGAAGAAGGACGACCTCCGCGCCCCGCAGTGCGGACAGCTCCCGCGTGACGCGGGCGATGGGAAAGGCCGTGCGGACGCCGTTTTCCTCCAGCGTCATGCGCCCGCCGTTTTCCAGAAGAAAGTCAAAGTTGCGTTCATGCAGCGTGGCGGAAGTCTTGATCAGCGTGACCTCATTGCCGGTTCTGGTAAGATCGGCCGCCGCAGCGCAGCCTGCGTTTCCGGCGCCAAGTATTGCGATTTTCATATTCTGCCTTTCCCGCTTTAAAGCGACGGCACCGCGTCCTCCTCTGTATGAAGAATTTCATGATCGTATAGATCGGCATTCCTTTTCTTCTGTTTTCAGTATATCATGAGCAAAAGAAATTGTGCAACCGAATCTCTCCGCATGCTGAACACCTGCTTCCGCAGGAAGCTGCTCCCGCAAATGCTTCGCATTTGTGGGGGCATTTTCCATGAATGGGAATCGACGGGAAATTTGAGATACAGATGATCAACTTCAGCCCGAAAACAGGATAAATATTTTAAAACATTATCATAAAATGACAATATATATATTGACAACGTCAAATCATGATGATATATTGGAGAAAATTGAAGAACATCTGCAAGCATTGCCCATAACTTGACCAACTTTTGAGCAGACGAGGGGACCGTATGAAGTACAACAGACTGCAGGCTCTCAGAGAGTACATTCTGAAAAACCACAAGGTGGAAATCACGGATGTCGCGGAAAAGATGCAGGTATCAGTGGAGACGGTGCGGCGCGACTTTGGCGTCCTGGAAGAAGAAGGTTTCCTAAAAAAGGTATACGGCGGCGCCGAGCTGGCGGACGACAATGTCATGCCGATGCTGATGGACGCATGGGGAAAGCGGATGAAGACCGCGAAGAAGGAAAAGGAAGCCATCGCGGAGAAGGCGCTGGAATGGATTCCGGACAACAGCGTCATCGCGCTGGACTCCGGCACAACGTTGTACTGCCTGGCACGCAGACTGAAAGCAAAGAGCAATCTGACGGTGGTGTCCAACTCCCTGTACAACGTGATGGAGATCTCCAACAATTCCGACAACCTGGTCTATTGCATTGGCGGAGCCATTAAAAAGAACGAGTCCATTTCGACCGGCTTTATCGCCTCCAACTTTCTCGGATTCTTTTCGCGCTTTGATCTCGCGCTGATCAGTTCGGACGGCATCACGCCGGACGAGGGACTGACGGACTTCAGCATGGACATGTGCCTGGTCAAACGGGAATTCCTGAAAAAGTGCGAGAAGATCATTATGCTGGTGGATCATACCAAATTCGGGATCAACGCGGGCTACAAGACCTGCGACTTCTCGGATGTGGACGTGCTGATCACGGACAAAGCCGCACCGGAGGAGATGCTGAAGAAATTCCGGGACGGCGGCTCGGAGATCGTGCTGGTCTAGCCGGGAGAGAAACGGCGTATCGTTGTATTTAAGGACACGAGGCCCTTAAAGATAAACCTGACATGATGCGGAGTGAGGAGAATGAAAATGAAACGGATCAAAATGTTCGCTGCCATTTCTTTGATGCTGGCTGTCGTACTGGTGCTTTCCGCCTGCAGTGCAGCCGGAAAAACATCCGCCGGCAGCACAACCGCCACAGCTTCTGCGGCAAGCAGCTCGCAGTCGTCTGACGGGTCGGCCCTGGATCTGACGAAGCTTTCCCTGGACGAAATCACGGCCGGCGCCAAAAAAGAAGGCGATATCGAGTCCGCGGGCATGCCGGATTACTGGGCGAACTGGGCTGCCAGCTGGACCGGAATCACGGATAAGTACGGTATCACGCATGCGGACGTGGACATGGGTTCTGCGGAGGAGCTTGCTCTGTTCGAATCCGAGAAGGATGATCCGACGAAGGACATCGGCGACGTGGGCATCATGTTTGCCGTGACCGGCAAGGACCAGGGGCTCCTGCAGCCCTACAAGGTCTCCAACTGGGATGCAATCCCGGACTGGGCAAAGGATGCGGACGGCTATTGGACGGCGTCCTATACCGGTACGACCTGCTTCATCATCAATGACACGCAGACAAACGGCGTTGTCCCGACGACCTGGAAGGATCTCATGGACAGCGATATCGTCGTCTGCCCGGGCGACGTGGTCGGCGGCGCCTCTGCACAGCTCAACGTAGTGGCCTGCGCCATCGCCATGGGCGGCAGCGAAGACAATCTCCAGCCGGGTATTGATTACTTTATCGCGCTGGCAAAGGCCGGCCGTCTTGATCCGGGCGCAGGCGGCTATTCCAGACTGCAGGCCGGCGAGGTGGAATGCACGGTTGACCAGCTGGACTTCAACGGCGTTTCCTACGCGCAGAGCATCAACGCTCAGAATATTGACGGGATCCACATTACTCCGAGCATTCCGCAGGACGGCGCCCTCACGATGGGCTATGCCGAAATCATCAACAAGTATGCGCCGCATCCGCAGGCAGCAGCCTGCGCGATGGAGTATTTCCTGAGCGACCAGGGTCAGATCGACCGCGCCTACGGCGGCGCCAGACCGATCCGCTCCGACGTTACGCTTCCGGACGACGTGCCTCTGCTGGACGAGTCCCTCTACAAGAACGCGAAGACCATGCAGGATGCGCAGCAGCTGCAGAAGATCTGCAACCAGGTTGCCACCATGTGGCAGGAGCAGGTCATGCCGCTCATGGGGAACTAAAATAAACAAGTGCTGTTAAACATACCGCGGGCAATAACGAACTGTTGTTGCCCGCGGTATCTGAAAACATGGGGAGAATCGGATGAACAAGAGAAATCGGGTCATATTAGTCATGGCGGACGCGGTGGGCTATCAGGCCGCGTCGGACCGCTGCGGATATCTGGGCAATCTTGTGGAGCGCGGCCTGGCCGCCAAATACAAGGTAAAAGGGGAACTGCCCGCGCTCTCAAAGCCAATGTATGAAACCATCATGACCGGGCTGACGCCCGCCGCGCACGGCGTCACCACCTGCGAATACCGGGGCGGCAGCACAAGTCCCAATCTGTTTTCGCTGACGCGCCAATACAACCGAAAAAATGCGGCCGCGGCCTACGGATGGATCTGCGAGCTTTACAACGGGACGGAGGTCTTCAACAAATTTACGGACCGCTTCCGTCTCAACAACCGGAACGGGGACATCGACCAGGGCATCTTTTACATGGACGACTTCTATCCGGACTCCCATGTCTATGCGGACGCGGACTATCTTCTGCGCGCGTTTTCCCCGGATTTTCTGCTCGTCCATCCGATGGGGGCCGATACGCAGGGACACCTGCACGGCGCGTCGAGCCTGGCCTATCAGTGCTCGGTGGAAAACTCAATCAACTGCCTGTCCTATTATCTTCCGTTCTGGCTGGAGGAGGGGTATTCCGTCCTTTTCACAGCGGATCATGGGATGGACGATCTGGGAACCCATTTTGGAGACACCGAACAGCAGAGAAATGTGCCGCTTTATATCGTTTCGGATGCTGTGGAGAAAGGCGACTTCAGCGATCACGATATCTCGCAGCTGAACATTGCGCCGCTGGTCTGCTCCATTCTGGGTATTCCCCGCGCCGAGGGCATGCTGGATCCCTCGAAAGAGATACGAGGCCTGAAGGTATGAAAAAGAAAAATGCGTTTGACTATCTTCCTTGCGTGCCGTTTTTCCTGCTGGCGATTTTTTTCCTGCTCCTGCCGCTCGTGAACACGGTCGTGGAAAGCCTGATGGATCCGGAAACTAAGGCGTTTTCCTTCATCAACTACATCAACATTTTCACAAAACCGATCTATCTTCTCGCGGTCTGGAACAGCGTTCGGATCGCGCTGGTCGCGACCTTTTTCGGAATCATCATTTCCTTCTTTACGGCTCTGTCCATCTCCATGCTGGGAGAGAAAGCGCTCAAGAGCTTCATGCCCATCATGAACCTGACGCAGAATTTTGCCGGTTTCCCGCTGGCTTTCGCCTTCATGCTCATGCTGGGGCATGCCGGCTTCCTGAATGCGATCCTGAAAATTTTCGGACTCAACTACAACCTGTATTCCGGTAACGGACTGATCCCGGTGTTCATCTACTTTGCCATTCCGCTCGGCACGCTCTTTCTGATCCCCGGCTTCAGCGCCGTAAAAAAGGAATGGAAGGAAGCAGCCACGCTTCTGAACGCGAACGGCGCCAAGTTCTGGTTCCGGATCGGTCTGCCGGTCCTGGCTCCGACGATCCTCGGCACGACGAGCATTGTCTTTGCGGATTCGATCACGACCTACGCGACGGTCTACGTCATTATGACCAACTATTCCACGATGCCGCTGAAGATCGCCGCCATGTTCTCCAAGGATGCGACGCAGCAGACGGAACTGGGCTCCGCGCTGTCCCTGACCATGATCGTGATCATTCTGCTCGTTATGGGGCTGACCAACCTGCTGAAAAGCAAGCTGGCGAAGGGGGTGGAAGCATGAATACCCGACATGTGTGGCCTTACCGCCTGATCCTGATCCTGGTCGGCATCACGCAGATATTCCCGATCCTGGTTACGCTCGTCTATACGTTTACGACCGGCTGGGTAAAAGCCATCCCGAGCGGATGGACCATGAAAAACTGGGTGGAGATTTTCACGCAGCACCCGGATTTCTGGCTGTCCATGAAAAACAGCCTGATTATCAGCCTGGTGCCGATCGTGTTTTCCAGCATCATCATTATCCTTGCCATGTATACCGTGGTCATGAGCTGCCCCAAGCTGGATGGGATCATCCAGGGCATCAGCATGATCCCGTTTACGCTGAAGGGCGTCGTCCTGTCGATTTCGGTTATCGGCCTGTATGCCGGCAAGGGCCTGTTCATTTCCAACAGACTGGTCATGCTGATCTGCAGCTATTGTGTCGTGACCATGCCCTATATCTACAGAGGCATCCGCAACAGCCTGTATTCCATCCACGTCCATCAGATGGTCGAGGCGGCCGAGCTTTTGGGCGCCAGCCGCCTGTACGCCTTTTTCCGGGTGGTGGTTCCCAACATGTGGACCGGCGTGATCGTTTCGTTCCTGCTTTCATTCTCCTGTATCTTCTGCGATTATGCCATGATCTCCCTGATCCTGGGGAGCCGTTTCGTAACGGCACAGATGAAGCTCTATGCAATGATCTCGTCCAAGGGCGGGCCGCTTACAAGCGCGGTCGTCATCATCATTTTCACGACAACGTTCCTGATCTCCGTTCTGGCGTATCAGTTCCAGAAGCAGACAGGCGAGGCCGCTGTAAAGACCACGGAGGAATAAGATGGCATTCATACATTTTGAGAATATCTGCAAAAGTTTTGGACAGAACCAGGTGCTTCGCGGCATCAGCATGGACGTGGAAAAGGGCGAGCTCATCACCCTGCTCGGCTCCTCCGGCTGCGGAAAATCCACCATGCTGCGCTGCCTGGCCGGTCTGGAGACTGTGAGCTCCGGAAGGATATACCTCGACGGGAAGGACATCACGGAGATGTCGCCCCAGAAGCGGGCAATCGGCATGGTGTTCCAGCAGTATAGTCTGTTCCCCAACATGACGGTCGGACAGAACGTCGCGTTCGGGCTTCAGATGAACAAGATGGACAAGAAGCAGATCAAGGACAAGGTCAGAGAGGTCCTGGAGATCGTCGGGCTGACCGAGAAGATCGATCAGTATCCGAAGCAGCTGTCCGGCGGCCAGCAGCAGCGTGTTGCGCTGGCGCGGGCGATCGTGACGGAACCGAAGGTGCTGCTGCTCGACGAGCCGCTGAGCGCCATCGACGCGCTGCTGCGCCGGAGCCTGCAGATTGAGATCAGACGCATTCAGAAGCGGCTGAACATCACGACGGTCTTTGTCACGCACGACCAGGATGAGGCCATGGTCATGTCTGACCGGATCTATCTGTTCAACAACGGCCTTATCGAGCAGGCCGGCGACCCGGTCGACTTCTACACCCATCCGCAGACGCCGTTCGCGGCGACGTTCATTGGCCACTACAACATCTGGAAAGCGGAAGATTTTGTGGCGGCTGTCCGCGAACCGGTGGACGCGGCGCATGTGGCCATTCGCCCGGAGCTGGTCACCCTTTCCCGGGAACCGGTCTGTGCGCCGGACTGCTATACGCTCGAAGGAAAAATTCGGGACGATATTCCGCACGGCAATGTTTTGCGCTATAATATTCTCTGCGGAAGCCTGCCGATCCAGGCGGATATTCTGTTTGACACCTCCTTCATCTTTAAGGAAGACGAGAAAGTATACGTCACCTTTAAAAAAGACGCCTGCCTGCTTTTCCATTGACGGCAGTCGGCGGTTTGTCAGACAGAGGATCCCCGGCGGAATAAAATGATAATGCGGGAGGCAGCAATCCGGTTCGGCTTGTACTGCCTCCCGCATTTACTGAGACAAAAGACCGGAATCCCGGAAAAAAGGAGAAAATCCATGCGCTTTTATGAAGATCCCCAGAAGACCTCGGAGAACCGTCTCCCGCCGCGGGCTTACTATATCCCGGAAGGCAGGGCAGAAAAGATCCCGCTGAACGGCACCTGGCGGTTTCAGTATTTCCCGGATGGAAAGGACGATGTCTGCCCTTCGTGCCGGGACACGATCGAGGTGCCGTCCTGCTGGCAGCTGCAGGGCTTCGGCGCGCCGAACTACACCAATATCAATTTCCCGTTCCCGGTGGATCCGCCCTATGTGCCGAATGTCAATCCGTTCGGCGTCTATGAACGGGATTTTGAGTCGGACGCGCAGGCGCTCAGAACCTATCTGGTGCTGGAGGGCGTCTGCTCCTGCGCGCGCATCTTCGTCAATGGCCGCGCCGTGGGCTTCACCCAGGGCAGTCATCTGACGGCTGAGTTTGATCTGACCGGCTTCGTGCGCCCGGGAAAGAACACCCTGCAGATCTGGGTCTACCAGTGGTGCGCGGGAAGCTACCTGGAGGATCAGGATATGATCCGCATGAACGGCATTTTCCGGGATGTGTATCTGCTCCGGCGCCCGGAGGGACACCTTTGGGATTTTGAAGTGAAAACCGAGGAGGGTAGCGTCCTGCTCCGCGCCGACCGCGCCTGCACGGTTCGGCTGTCGGACAAAGGAAAGCTCCTGTCCGAGACAAAGTGCCGTGACTTTGTGCGTATCCCGGTCAAAGACCCTGTGACATGGAACGCGGAAAAGCCATATCTTTACGAACTGGAGCTGGAATGCGCGGGCGAAATCATCCGCCAGAAGATCGGCTTCCGCAGCATCGCCGTTTCGGACCGGCAGGAGCTCCTGGTCAACGGGACGCCGGTCAAGCTGAGGGGCGTCAACCACCACGACACGGACCCGGACCGCGGCTGGGCAATGACGGAGGAGGACTTGCACCGGGATCTGCTGCTCATGAAACAGCTCCATATCAACGCCGTGCGCACCTCGCACTATCCGCCCTCGCCCCGCTTTCTGGAGCTCTGCAACGAGCTCGGCTTTTACGTGATTCTGGAAAACGACATGGAGAGCCACGGCTTTCTGCGCCGCAATCCCAACGTGCCCTACCGGTACGACATGGAGGCGCCCGTCTGGCCGGGCAACGATCCGGAATGGCAGCCGGAGCTTCTGAACCGAATGGAGCGCACACTAGAGCGGGACAAGAATCAGACCTGCGTGATCCTGTGGTCGGTCGGCAACGAAAGCGGCTACGGGCCTAACCAGGCGGCGATGCTCCGGTGGCTGCAGAAGCGCGATCCGTCGCGCCTGACACACTGCGAGGACGAGTCCCGCTCCGGTCTGGGAGAGCTGGCTTCCGTTTTTTCGTCCATGTATCCGCCTGTGGAAAAGCTGACCGAATGGGCGCTCGACGAGACGCTTAAAAGGCCGGTTTTCCTGTGCGAATATGCACACGCCATGGGAAACGGTCCCGGCGATGTGTGGCAGTACTGGGAGCAGATCCTGCAGTACCCGAAGCTGATCGGCGGCTGCATATGGGAGTGGTGCGACCACGCCGTGCGGAAAGACGGCAGGCTGCTGTACGGCGGCGATTTCGAGGGAGAACGGACGAACGACGGGAACTTCTGCTGCGACGGCATGGTGTTTGCAGACCGTACGTTCAAGGCCGGAACCATGGAAATCGCGGCGGCGTACGCGCCGTTTCGCATTCGCTTTGAAAAAGGAACCATTTTCATCACAAATCTCTTTGATTTTACGAACCTGTCCGAATACCGCTTGCGCTGCACCATGACGGTGGACGGCGACGTATGGGAGCAGAGGGAGTACCGGGTCACGGCAGCCCCGCGGGAGACGGCCGTCATTTCTCCGGAACGGAAATTCCCGGACACGTGCCGACTCGGCTCTTATGTGGACGTGGCGCTCCTGCGGGACGATGGCGCCATTGCCGCATCGCTTCAGTGCGAGGGAAGCAGCAAAATCGTGCCGGAAGATCCGCCCGTCGTTCGTACGGCGTTAAAAGAGGACAGCCGCTATGTGTACGCGCAGGGACAGGACTTCGCGTATCGCTTCTGCAAACAGACAGGCAGCTTTGACAGCATGATTCTGAACGGGACGGAGCTGCTGTCCCGCCCGATTCAGCTGACCGCCTTCCGCGCCCCCATCGACAATGACGTGCACATGGAGCCGTATTGGAACTATACGAACAACTGGCAGGGAGAAAACCTGGACCGGCAGTTTAACAACGTCCACTGCGTGAGGGCGGAAGAGGGCCTGATCGAAGCGGAGGGCGTCCTCGCCGGTGTATCCAGAAGACCGTATTTCACCTACCGGCAGCGCTGGGAGATCGGAAAGCGGGGAGAACTGCGCTGCACGCTGGACGGCGAGGTGGCGCAGAACGCGCCGTGGCTTCCCAGACTCGGCTTTGAACTGTGGCTGAAAAAGAAAAACATGCCGTTTTCCTATTTTGCCAACGGCCCGATGGAGAGCTACCGGGACTGCCGTCATCACGGAAGCGTTGCTTTTTACTCCAGTACGGCGGAGCGGGAATATGTGCCGTATGTCCGGCCGCAGGAGCACGGCAATCACTGCTCTGCCCGCAGGCTGGATCTGGACGGGCTGCTGCGCATCACAGGCAGCGAATTTGAATTCTGCGTTTTGCCCTATGATTCCCGGCAGCTGTATAAGGCCCGGCATGCGTACGAGCTGGGAGCGCCGGAGGGGACGCACGTTCGGATAGACGTGCGTGACTCCGGGCTCGGAAGCGCCGCCTGCGGGCCGGATCTGGCGCCGGAATTCCGACTGCAGGAAAAGAACATCCACTTTTGCTTTACTGTCAGCCGCCTGTGAAGGCGGCCGCCGCAGCAATTTGCCCCGGTTGCCCAATTCGTCTGCGGGAGAGCTGGTATTCAGCCGAAAGAGTGCTATAATAAACAGGGAATTATGCACGGACAGAGGAAAATACCGGAAAAAGAGGCGGAATGCATGAGCAGTCTTTTTGCAAAGGGCGCGCTGCAGTCAGCGTTCGTTGAGCTGCTGAATGAGGAGCCCTTCGACAAAATCACAGTCGTTGACATCACGAGGCTCGCCGGCGTCAGCCGGAACACGTTCTATTACTGGTACAGCGACGTCTATGCGCTGCTGGACGACCTCTTTTTTACACAGACGCAGAGCATCCTGCAGGACGACCGGAAGTTCGGAACCTGGCAGGAGGGCTTTCGGCACGCCACACAGTTTGCCCTGCAAAACAAAAAGGCAATCTATCACCTTTACCACTCGATCGGCAGGGACAAGCTGCAGAAGTTCCTCTACGAAGTCACGTACAACGATCTCAGAAACGTGATGCTGCAGCAGTCGGAGGGACTCGATGTGAGGCCGGAGGCCATTCGGGATCTGGCGGCATTCTATACCTCGGCGCTGGTCGGGCTTACGGTCCGGTGGCTCGACGGCGGGATGAAGCAGGACCCGGACGAATATCTCGAAAGCATGGAAGAACTTTTAAACGGAAATATCCGCAGCGCGCTCGAGCGCGGCTGCCGCAGAAACGTAACAGACTGACATTGAGAGCCGACTGCACAAAACCTGTGCAGTCGGCTCTCAGTGTAAATGGTATCCATACGGAAATACTGCTACAATCGAGCCAATCAGAATTACCGCGCCGGAGCGATCCGGCAGGAAAGGATGGCACAATTATGGCAGCAGACAAACTGAAAAAAGCAGCAGCCATGGCAGCCTATGACTACATGGCAAAGGATCCGGAGAAGAATATCCCGCAGATGCTCGACAAACTCGTGGATCTGGACGAGGGAGGCCTGGGACTCAAGCATCAGGCCACGACGATCCGGGATGCCTATATGAATCCGAAGAGCTCGACGAGAGACGAGGTTTTGGGCCTCTTCCGCGATATTGACCCCAAGCAGATGAGAAAAATGTTTGAGACCATTGTGGTGAACGATTCGCTGATCGGGACGCCGATCCAGAAAAAGAACCGCGAGAAATACCACTGCAATATTCCCTGGATCGTTCTGATGGATCCGAGCAGCGCCTGCAATCTGAAGTGCACGGGCTGCTGGGCTGCGGAGTACGGCCACACGCTGAGCATTTCGCTCGACGAGATGGAAAACGTGATCAAGCAGGCCAATGATCTTGGCTGCCGGCTGTTCCTGCTCGCAGGCGGCGAACCCATGGTGCGCAAGGATGATATTCTGACGCTCTGCCGCAGACACCAGGACTGCGGCTTTATGATGTTCACGAACGGCACGCTGATCGACGAGGCGTTTGCCGACCAGATGCTGGAGGTCGGAAACCTGATGCCGGCGATCAGCGTTGAGGGCTACGAAGCCGAGACGGATTTCCGCCGCGGCGCGGGCACCTATCAGCGCGTCATGAAGGCCATGCAGATCCTGAAAGAAAAGCACCTGCTGTTCGGCGCAGCCTGCTGCTACACGAAAAAGAACGTGGAGCTCATCGGCAGCGACCGGTACTTTGACTCCGTCATCGGCTGGGGCGCCAAGTTCATGTGGTGCTTCTCCTATACGCCGATCGGCAAGGGCGCGGAGACCGACCTCATGGTCACGCCGGCGCAGAGAGAGTACATGTACCACAATATCCGCAGGCTTCGTTCGGAGAAGCCGCTCTTTGCCATGGACTTCTACAACGACGCCAAATACGTTCACGGCTGCATCGCGGGTGGCCGCAGTTACCTGCACATCAATGCCAACGGCGATATTGAGCCGTGCGCGTTCATCCATTTCGCCGACTCCAATATCCGTACCGACACGCTCCTGGAGGCGCTGCAGAAGCCGCTCTTCATGGCCTTCTATCACAACCAGCCGTTCAACGACAACATGCTGCGTCCGTGCCCGCTGGTCGACAATCCCGGCAGACTGACGCTCATGGTCAAGCAGACCGGCGCGCATTCGACCGAGATCCTGGAACCGGACGACGCTGCGGAGCTGACGGGCCGCTGTGTGGAGTTCGCCAAGGGCTGGGCGCCCATCGCCAAGGACCTCTGGGCGAAGGAAAAAGCGGAAGGAACAACAGAATCGTAGACTGCCAAGCGTATCTCAGGGCTGCAGCAAAATGCCGCGCATTTTGCTGCAGCCCTTTTTCTGCGCTCTGAAACTGGTAAAAAATATTTGAAAACACAAAAAAATTCTTCGCCGGTTTGTCTGCATGGAGGTAAAATGGAAATGGAAATTATCTGAGCGGAGGCGCGTATGGGAAAGTTCGGAAGGCTTGCTGGGCTTTGTATTGTGCTTCTGGCGGCGCTGGCGCTGAATGGCTGCATGGCGAAAAGCGGCGGGACGCAGGCGTCCGCGACGGGAGCCTCCGTCTCTCAGACAGCCTCGGAAACGGACGGTTTCCAATCGCCCGCCCGTGTCGTCGGAAAAGATTTCTGCCTGCTCTCACCGGACGGCAGCTATCAGCCCGCATTTTTGAACGGCGTCAATATGGGCGCTGCGGGAGCCGGATCCTTCCCCGGGGAATTTGCCATCACAAAGGAACAGTATCTGCGCTGGTTCCGGGAAATATCCGACATGCATGTACAGGTCATCAGAGTTTATGTAAACCAAATGCCGGCTTTCTACGAAGCGCTCGCCGCGTTTAATCAGACTGCGGAGAATCCGCTCTATCTGATGCAGGGCGTGTATTTGAACGAAGATCTGATCGCGCAGTACGAGGACGCGTTTGCGGGCGGCGGTGCAATCGGAAAGCAGTTTTTGAGCGATATCGACAACGCGGTCGGAATGATCCACGGCGATCTGACGCTCGATCCGCAGGCCGGAAACGCTTACGGCGTCTATGACGCGGATGTCTCGCAGTGGGTGATCGGCTGGATCCTCGGCATCGAATGGAGCTCGGACTTCGTGAATGGCACAGACGCCGCAAATCCGGACAAAACAGATTTTTCCGGTGAATATGTCGTCACGCGGGACGCCTCGCCCTTTGAAGTCTTTCTCGCACAGGCGGCCGAAGAGGCGGTCTTTTGCGAGATGAAGCAATATGGCGAGCAGCGCCCGGTTGCGGTCTGCAACTGGCTGACGACCGATCCGCTGACGCATCCGAACGAGCCGTCGCCGGATGCAGAGGACAGCGCGACGGTGGATGCGGAACATCTGCGCGCAACGGCCCGTTTTGAAGCCGGATTTTTTGCCTCCTACCATATCTATCCCTATTATCCGGACTTTTTGAGCTACGAGCCGGCTTACGCAAAGACGGGGGATCCCTATCTGGCCTGTCTGGAGGAGCTGGCAGCCTATCATACGATGCCGGTGCTTGTGGCCGAATACGGAATTCCGTCCTCGCGGGGGATCGCGCATGAAAATACCGTGACGGGTATCAGCCAGGGATTTGCATCCGAGCAGCAGCAGGCAGAATGGCTCATCTCCATGAACCGGGATATCCGCAAAGCCGGATGTGCGGGAGGTCTGATCTTCTCCTGGCAGGACGAATGGTTCAAGGGTACCTGGAACACGATGGACTATGAAGACGCTGCGCGGCGTCCCTACTGGCACAATGTACAGAGCCCCGAGCAGTGCTTCGGCCTGCTGGCATTTGACAGCCCGGCGGCTGTGCTGGACGGCAGCGGCGCGGAATGGCAGGGAGAGGAGCCCGTCTGGGAGCAGGACGGTATTTCGGTGTACGCCAGAGCCGACGCGGCGTATCTGTGGCTGCTCGTCAAGGCGGACGGGTATGATTTTGACCGGGACACCCTGTATCTGCCGCTGGACACGCTTGCCGGACAGGGAATCACATCCTGTAACGGTGTCGACCTTTCCGACGGAGCGGAGTTTCTGCTCCGGCTGCATGGCAGACATGACTCGGCGCTGCTGACAGACGCCTATTACGATGTGTTTCAGTACGATTACGCAGAGAAGCAGGATTATTACGAGACGGTTCCCGGGGAACTGGAAAAGAACTCCGGCAGCTTCGATCCCATCTATCTTGCCATGAGCAAGAAGCTGTATCTGGCCGCGACGGACGAGACGGTTCCGTTCGAGCGATTTGAAACAGGCGCGCTGCAATACGGCTGCGGCGACCCGGAAAATCCGGAGTATTATTCGCTGGCCGATTTTTGCTCCTCCGGGAGCACGGTTGAAATCCGCCTTCCGTGGAACCTGATCGGCTTTATGGATCCGTCGCAGAAGCTCGTGATCGGGGATTTTCACAGCGGCTCGGAGATCGCTTCCGCTGTGACCGAGGGCGTGCGCGTGGGCGCTTTCCGCGAAGGCGGGACCGGCCTTGTCACCATGAAACTGTACGCGTGGGACAACTGGAGCATGCCGGCCGCGTCCGAAAGGCTGAAGCAATCCTATGGGCTGCTGCAGGACTATTTTTCCGGTCAGAACTGACGTCGGGCATGACGCCGCAGAAAAGAGGGGATTCGCTTGCAGGAGATCATTCAGAGAATCGTAGATGTGCTGATCCTTGTCATGGCTTCTGCGCTTGCGCTCTGTACGCTGGCGCTTTTGGCCGTGCATCTGCTGAAAAACGCAAGGGGCCGAAGCATGCAGCGAATCCGGCAGCAGATCCTTTGCCTGCTGAACCCGGACGAACAGATCGAATATCTGCGCGGAAGGGTAAGAGAACTGCTTCGGTCCGGAGAGCCGGTCTCTCTGCGCTCGGTGCGCGGAATCCGCACGCGCCGCGGACTGCAGGTCCTCGAACTTGTTTCGAGAGAGGTGACGGAACGGGAGCAGGAGCGCCTGCGAAACGCGGTGCTGGATGAATGGTATGCGCCATACCTCACACGCGCGATTTCAAAAGGCACCTGTGACATGGCGCTGATCGCAGAAAAGCTGCTGGCGCAGCTGCATGCGGAGGGCTTTACCGAGCAGATCTGCCGCAACTTCAGGCGCTGGCCGGTCGACCCGGACGTACAGGAGATCGGACTTCTGGTGTTTTTCATGCGCGGCGACGAGAATACGCTGGTTCAGCTCTTCACAGATCCGAACTTTGCGCTGAAACTTTCCTTCCGCACCCTGCAGGAACTGTTTCACTGCTATTCCGGAGACACGGGAAAGCTGTGCGAGAAGCTGCTCTGCTCCGCGCGGGATCCCTATGTGCGCCGAGCCTGCGTCCGTGCGCTGGGACAGCTGGGCGATGCGGGCTGCTGCCCGCTGCTGCTTCCTGGATTGCATTCTGAAAATCTTAATTTCCTGCTGGAGACAGTTCGCTCGCTGGGGCAGCTGCGCTGTCAGGAGGCGGTGGAGGAAATTCGCGCGATGACCGCGCGGGAGCCCTGGGAGCTGCGCTGCGCGGCTGTGGATGCCCTTTATAACATCCTGGGCGACAGCGCCTACCCGGAGGCGCTGCACTGCCTGTGCGACCGTGCCTGGTGGGTTCGCTTTCATGCGGCGCAGGCGCTCGTCAAAATGTCCTGCAGAAGCACAATGGTCGCAGACGTCGCTGCGACAGGGGACCGGTACGCCGCGGACATGGTCCGATACATGATCGAGCGGGAGCTCATCAGAAAAGGGGGTGCAGCCTGATGCGGGGTGTATTGCTGACGATTGCGCTTGCCATCAACTATTTTTCCCTTTTCTATGTGCTGGTCATCAGCAGCATCTACTTTATACAGCTGGTTTCGGCAGCGGCCGGTCTGCGGAAATACACCCGATCGCTGCGCTACACCGACTATGAACGTTTTGTCGATTCCAGCAACATGGTTCCGATCAGCGTGCTCGTGCCGGCTTACAACGAGGCCGCGACCATCGCTGACAATACCAGGAACCTGCTGTCGCTCGATTATCCGGAGTACGAGGTCATCGTCATCAACGACGGATCTTCAGACGACACCATGGACATTCTGCAGCAAAACTTCCACCTGATCCCGGTCAGCCAGCCGTTCAAGAAATCGCTCCAGACGAAACAGGTGCGGGCCGTCTACCGTTCCGCGCTGTATCCCCGGCTGCTGGTGCTCGACAAGGAAAACGGCGGCAAGGCGGACGCGCTCAACGCGGGGATCAACGCCTCGCTCTATCCCATATTTGTTTCGATCGACGCGGATTCCATTCTGGAGAATTCCTCGCTTATCAAGATCGTCTATTCGTTTATGACGGACCCGACCGCGGTGGCGGTCGGCGGGATCGTGCGCATCGGAAGCGGCTGCGAGATCATAAACGGGAAGCTGACGAGCATACGCCTCGCACGACGTCCGCTGCTGATGCTCCAGACAAACGAATATCTGCGCGCGTTCCTGACAGGCCGGATCGGCTTCAACCAGATGGGCATGCTGCTGATCATCTCCGGCGCATTCGGCGCGTTCAAGAAGCAGGCGGTGATCGATGCGGGCGGCTATACAGTCGGCTGCGTGGGAGAGGATATGGAGCTCATCGTAAAGCTCCATAAGCTGATGCGCGATCGCAAGACGCCCTATTCGATTCGTTTTCTGCCGGATCCGGTCTGCTGGACACAGCCGCCGGAGCGTCTGCGGGACCTTAAAAAGCAGCGGAAGCGCTGGCAGATCGGGCTTATCGACACGCTGCGCCGTCACCGGGACATGGCCTTCAATCCGCGCTATGGGCGCGTCGGAACGCTGTGTCTGCCGTATTTTTGGATCTTTGAATTCTTCGGGCCTGTTTTCGAGGCGCTTGGCTATCTCTTCGTGCCGATCTCCTGGATCCTCGGGATCGTGAACGTACGGTTCATGCTGAGTTTCTTCCTGGTCGCCGTGCTGTACGGCACGATGCTGTCTGTCGGCGCGCTGCTGCTCGAAGAGAATACCTTCCGCAAATATCCCCATGCGGGGCAGCTGCTGCGGCTGTTCTTTTACGCGATCGTCGATAATCTGGGCTACCGGCAGCTAAACACGATCTTCAAGGTCGAGGCGATGTTCACCTTCCGCAAAAACCGTTCGAACTGGGGCACGATCCAGCGCCGAAAGTTCGCTGCCGACTCGGCAAATAATAAAAAGCAGCATTCTAACTTGTAACGCGAACATCCGGCATGCCGTCTGAAACCCGATCGAGGTTTTCAGACGGCATGCTTTTTAGGAAGAACAAACGAATATACGGCAAACCAAAATCCGGCTGGAGAAAAGCATGGCGGCCGCCGCCGGACGTCCGGTGCTTCCGCCTGTGCAGATCAGTCCGAAAATGCCGTCCAAGACGCGCCGCACGCTGCGGAAGCGCGCGCTCATCTCCGTGTTTTCCGCGCAGGCAATCGAGTTTTGGCACGCCTGGGGTTGGTTCGGATACGGAGCGTGCGCGGAAAAAGCGGCCGAATCAGGGAAATGGCAGTAAAAAAACCGCGGAAGGGACCTGTTCTTTTTTAATATTCTGCGGCAATGTCAGGCACGAACCGGACGTTTTCCACAAATCGGCAATAAATACCGCAAAGTTATCAATGATAACTTTTATAGACGGATTTGGCGGGATAAAATCGAATTGCAACGCGGAAGAGGAATACTGCAAAATGGATTTTAATAAAACCGATAATTATATAAATATGGGTTTTATACAAAGAATAGGCGGAATCTTTATTCAATATTTTGATTGTACCTTGAAAACAGGCATGGTATATTGCAACTGAAAATTAGGTTGGATCACCATGCAGAATACGGGCGGAGACATTTGCAGGCCCCGATCGCCGCGAAGCAGAAGAAAACGGCGGTTTTGTAACGGGAATCCAAACAGGGGGCTGAAGTCCAAATGGGATGCGAAGAACTTCGGGAACAAAAAGAACAGATCCGAAGAGGCGGCGGCGAGCTTCACCGCCGCAAGCAGAAGGAGAAGGGAAAGCTGACTGCCCGGGAGCGTCTGTCGCTGCTGTTCGATGAGGGACGCTTTACCGAGACAAACGTGTTTTTGGAGCACCGGACAACAGCGTTCGGAATGGATGCGGTCCAGGCCCCGTCCGACGGCGTTGTGACCGGCTATGGTCTGGTCGAGGGCAGAACAGTCTGCGCCTTTGCCGAGGATTTTACGGTACTCGGCGGTTCCATCGGCGAGATGCACACCAAAAAGATCGTCCAGACGCAGAAGATGGCCGACCGGCTGCAGTGCCCGATCGTGGGTCTGTACGATTCGGTCGGCGCGCGGATCCAGGAGGGCGTCCTGGGCTTGGCCGGGCTGGCGGAGGTGTTTTATTGGAATACCCGCCTTTCCGGCAGGGTGCCGCAGATCTCCGCGATCATGGGCCCCTGCGCGGGCGGCGCGGTCTATTCTCCGGCGCTGACGGATGTCATTTTCCAGGTCAAGCATACGGCGCAGATGTTTCTGACCGGCCCGGATGTGGTGAAAAAAGCAATCGGAGAGACCGCAACCATGGAGGATCTGGGCGGAAGCGAGCTGCATGCGAAGAAAAGCGGCGTAATCCACTTTGAAGAGGAGAACGACGAGACCTGCCTTCATGACATCAGAAGGCTTTTGTCCTATCTGCCGCAGAACGCCTCGGAAAGTCCGCTCCGGGCTCCGGAAAAATCGCGGCGGGCGAGCAATCTGCGGATCGAAATCCCCGAGGCACAGACGCGTGCCTACGACATGCGCAATTTCATCCTCTCGCTGGCCGACGCTGACAGCCTCATGGAGATGCAGCGCGAATTCGCGCCGAATATCCTGACCTGCCTGTGCCGGCTTGACGGCCGGGTCGTCGGCGTCGTGGCCTCGCAGCCGAGCTGGATGGCGGGCTGTCTGGACCTGGACGCCTGTGACAAGGGCGCGCGCTTTGTGCGCTTCTGCGACTGCTATGATATTCCGCTTCTGACGCTTGTGGACGTGCCGGGCTTCATGCCGGGCACCAAGCAGGAGGCCGGTGGGATCATTCGGCACGGCGCCAAGCTGCTCTATGCCTATTCGGAAGCCAGCGTCCCGAAGATCACAGTCATCGTGCGCAAGGCGTTCGGCGGGGCCTATATCGCCATGTGCTCCAAAGGTCTGGGCGCGGACCTGGTCTATGCGCTGCCGACCGCCAGTATCGCCGTATTGGGTGCGGACAGCGCGGTGGACATTCTTTACCGCAAAGAGCTCAAAGCCGCCCTGGACCCCGTCAGACGTGCGGAGGAGCTGAAGGCCGGCTATGAACAGGAGTTTTCCAATCCCTATCGCGCGGCGAAGGAGGGGTTCGTATCCGATATCGTGGAGGCCAACCAGCTCAGAAGCCGCCTGATTTTCGATTACTCCGTCCTGAGCGCCAGACAGAGAACCGCCGCGGAGCACACCCCGCACGGAAATATTCCATTGTAATACAAAAGAGAAGCCTCACGGCTTCTCTTTTTGTATACCTGAAACGTGCGCTTCCGACGGGTCAGGGCTGCGTGCGGATAGGAAATGCGACAGTGTTTCGTACAGCGTCTGCGGCTCGATGGGCTTGCTCAGATGGCAGTTCATCCCGGAAGCCCGGGATCGCTTCACATCCTCCTCATAGGCGTCGGCCGTCATGGCGATGACGGGCACGGTGGCCGCGTCGGCGCGGGGGAGGCCACGGATCGCGAGCGTGGCCGTGATCCCGTCCATGACCGGCATCCGGACGTCCATCAGAACGGCGTCGTAATAGTTCGGGGGACTCTGCGAGAACCGATCGACGCCGGCCTTTCCGTTTTCTGCGATTTCCACCAGGATTCCCGCTTTTTCCAGCAGCAGGCTTGCCACCTCCTGGTTCAGATGATTGTCCTCGCACAGAAGAACCCGCCTGCCGCGCAGGACTGCCGGATCAAAGGAATCGTCCGGCGGCGGCGTCTCGGGCTGTACGGCCGTCGGGCAGACGAGCCGCACCGTGACGGTTGTGCCGCTGTCCAGCCGGCTTTCCAGATCGATGGTGCCGTCCATAAGAGAGACGATGTTCTTAACGATCGTCAGGCCGAGTCCGGTGCCGAGCTCGCCGTCCGTCGTGTCCTCCTGCGCAAAGGCGTCAAACGCATGCGCGGCAAATTCCGGCGTCATGCCCTTGCCGGTATCCTCCACGACCGAGCTCAAGCGGATTTTTCCGTCCTCCAGAGGTTCGTGGGACAGCCGCAGTGAAACCCGTCCGCCGGCGGGCGTGAACTTCATCGCATTGGACAACAGATTCAGATAGATCTGATTGAACCGAAGCCTGTCAACAAGAAGGCAGCTCGGGAACTGCTCGTCCACGCTCGCTTCAAAGAGAATCTTCTGCTGCTCGCACTGCACGCCGATGACGCTTCGCACCGTTTCCAGAAATTCAGAGACCCGGTATGGCTCCGGCCGGAGCACCATTTTCCCGTTCTCCAGCTTCGACATGTCGAGCACGTCGTTGATAAGAGAGAGCAGATGCCGCGCCGAGCGGTTGATATCGCCGAGATAGCCGCGAATCTGTTCCCGGGAGAGCGATTCGTCCATCGCGATCCCCGAGAGTCCGATAACGGCGTTGAGCGGCGTGCGCAGATCGTGGCTCATGCGCGAGAGGAACTCGGAGCGCGATTCGTTGATGAGCCGGTCTTTCTCCAGCTGCGACTGCAGCGCCTCCTGCGCCAGCTTGTCCGCCAGCTGACGGTCGTACATCCGCTGCTGCTCGTCGAGAAGGGAGAAATACCGGCCGTGCAGGTTCTGCGCCATGAAGAAGCCCACGGCGTTGATGGCGACGAGCTCCAGCGCATACTGGAACGTGAGGAGAGAACCTCTTGCATACCAGGCAGCCAGAAGGTTGACGAGAACCGAGCCGGAAAAGATGATCCGAAGGTTTTTAACACGCAGCAGCGGCGCGCAGATCAGCACGGTGCAGAGCAGCACACAGTTGAGCGGAGAATCGCCGGCCCTTGCGTCGCGAACGAGGAATGGAAAGAAACCGATCGAAAAGAGCGTCCAGAAAAGGGCGTTTAAGAGCTCCGGCTTGTCAATGGGCGCGAACGATTTCCGCAGAAAGATCAGCAGGAGAAAGACGATGGAGATCGCCGAAAGATAGATTGCGCCGATCCAGAGGATCGGGGTGCTCCAGAAGTTGGGGTTCAGAAGATTGATGATTTCAAACGCCAGCGTTCCGAGACAGATGACCATGATCCGACGCAGATTGACGGTTTCGATCTGTGACTCGGTTACGGACGGAAAAATACCGGCTGGTTTGGCTGCTGCTGTCCGGTCGTTTTTCATGTTGCAGATCCTCCCGAATTCATGGAAGATCGGAAGCGGTGAGGCCCGAGAAAAATCGGATTTACCGCGACCGGCTGCGTGAAGTATGGAAAAGAGAATCGACGGGGACAGGTTATCCGCCCGAAACCAGATATTCCAATATTTATCATTATAATCTCGCCGTCCCAATAATGCAATCTGCATCAGAAGCAATACAACGTTATATTTTGGAGTATAGACAGCATATTTACGACGATTTTCAGGAAACTATTGGGAACAGTGAGAAAACGCAACAAGTCCTGTGCGGCGCGCCGGAGGCTCTTTGCAAAAAGCCTGAGGCGGCAAGGGCGGCAACGCGCTGAAAAAACGGGGTCACGATCCGTTCTCAGAGCGGCGTGATCCCGGAGATTCGTTTCTTGCGATTGCGCAGAGAATCACAACGGCTGCGGTTCACAATGCGGAACCGCAGCCGTTGCTGTTCAGCAGATGCGGGGCAGCAGTTCGCCGCCGGGTCTTGGGAGAAGCGTTTCCGTCCCGAGCTCCGTGCGCAGGATCACCTTGCCGGGCATTTCCTCAGACACGGTGCCGATGACGGCCGCATTTTCCGAGTAGGGACAGGAATGCAGCGCATCGAGAATCACGGACGCTTCTTTTTGCGGCGCAAAGATCACGAGCCGGCCCTCGCAGGCGAGGTAGAGCGGCTCAAGCCCCAGCATGCCGCACACGCCCTTCACCGCAGGATCGACCGGAATGCTGTCCGCATTGAGGCGGATGCTCACATGGCTTTGCCCCGCGATCTCATAGAGCACGGTGCCGACGCCGCCGCGCGTGGCGTCGCGGATGACGTGGACGTCCTTAGCCGCGTCCAGCATGGTCCTTACCGTGCCCCACAGGGGCGCGCAGTCGGAGCGCACATCTGCGTCGATGCCGAATTCATCCCGCTGCAGCAAGATGGTGCAGCCATGCCGGCCGATATCGCCTGTGACAATGACGCAGTCCCCGGGCTGCGCCAGCGCGCCGGAGGTGCGGACGCCGTCCAGCACGCGGCCGATGCCGGTCGTTGTGATGAAGATGTGATCGACCTGACCCTTGCCCGCCACCTTGGTATCGCCGGCGACAATCCGGACGCCGGCCTCGGCAGCTGTTTTCTCCATAGCGGCCGCAATTTCCTCGAGCTTGTCCATCGGGAAACCCTCCTCGATGACAAACGCGCAGGAGAGGTAGAGCGGCTTGGCCCCCATGCAGGCCAGATCGTTGACCGTGCCGCAGATACTGAGCTTGCCGATGTTGCCGCCCGGGAATTCATAGGGCGAGACAATGAAGCCGTCCGTCGTAAAGGCCAGCTTGCCGGACTCGATCCGAAGCACTGCCGCGTCGTCTCCGGTGAAATCGGGGTTTGAAAAATGGTGTTTAAAAACCCGGTCGATGAGTTCGGCGGTCTGCTCTCCGCCGGCGCCATGGGCCAGTGTCACGCTTTTTTCCATAGGTCGATCCCTCCATATTGATAATAGGCCGAGCAGGCTCCCTCGCCGGAGACCATACACGCGCCGATCGGATGCTGCGGCGTGCAGCCGCTGCCGAACACCCTGCAGTCGCAGGGACGGCATTTGCCCTGAAGCACCTCGCCGCAGCGGCAGGCAGGATTGCTGCGCCCCGCGATAGGCGGCACCGAAAAGACTTTTCTTGCATCGAAGTCCCAATAGGGCTCCCGCAGTGCAAGACCGGAGCCGGGAATGACGCCGAGCCCGCGCCACTCCGCATCGCAGGGCTCCATGACCTCGCGCATGAGCTTCTGCGCGGGAATATTGCCCTCCGCTGTTACAACGCGCGGGTAGCAGTTGCGGAAAAAGGGCTTTCCTTCGCGGCTCAGACGGAGGATCGACGCAAGCGCGGTCGTGAGCTCCGAGGCGGTAAAACCCGCCACAACACCCGAGACACCCTTTTTGAGCATGGCCTCGCAGTCGCCGGTGCCGGTGATCGCATGGACGTGCCCGGGGTAGAGAAATGCGTCTGCGCTGCCCTGCAGCGCTTCGTAGGCGCGGGGCATGGTCTTGTTTGAGCCGAGAATGGAGAAGTTTCGGAGCCCGTCCTTTTGCGCCTTTTTCACAGCCAGGCAGGCACCTGGCACGGTCGTCTCAAAACCGACCGCCAAAAAGACAACGGCCCGGTCCGGGTGCTCTGCTGCAAAGGCGACCGCGTCCATGGGAGAGTAGACCGCCCGGATCTCCGCGCCTTTGGCTCTCGCGTCCGCGAGGCTGCCGGAGGTGCCGGGAACACGGATGAGGTCGCCGAATGTGCAGATAACGGCGCGGCGCTCCAGAGCCAGAAACAGAGCTTCATCAATGTAGCCCACCGGCGTGACGCAGACGGGGCAGCCCGGCCCGGAGATCAGCTCGACGTTCCCGGGAAGCAGCCGCCGGATGCCCAGCCGGAAAATCTCGTGCGTATGGGTGCCGCAGACCTCCATAATGCGGAGCTTCGGCCCGCCGTAAGACGTTATGATTTCACGGGCGGAAAGCGTTGCCTGTTCCATCACAGCGCCTCCATGAGCTCGTTCGTCTCCTTCTCGTCGCTGCTGGTGATCCTGGCGATCGCCACGCCCGCGTGCACCATGACGTAATCGCCCGGCTCCAGGTCGTCGATCAGTTCGGACGAGACCTCGCGGCGCGCGCCGGAGGCATCAATAAGCGCCGTGCCCTCTGAAACACTGACTACTTTTGCGGATAATCCAACACACATAGCAATTTTCCTTTCTGTCATCCTTGTTTGTTGAGACGATACATGGCGGCCGCCGCCTGACCAAGCGCGATCCCGCCGTCGTTCGGCGGAACCAGACTGTGCAGCAGCACGCGAAAACCCTTTCTACGCAGTCCGGCCGCGCACTCGGCAGCCAGAAGCCGGTTTTGGAACACACCGCCGCTGAGCGCACAGACGGACAGGCCTGTGTCCGCACGGATCTTCTCGCAGCCTGCAACGATCAGCTGCGCCAGCTGACGGTGAAACAGCCAGGCCAGCCGTCCGGGCTCTTCGCCCTGCAGTCTGCGGCGCGCCAGCTCCAAAACAAGCGCGTCCGTGGGAAGCGTGAAGGTTTCCCGCCCGAACCGCAGAGACAGGGGCGTTTCCTCCTCCGGCGCCGGACAGCGCCGCAGAAAGTCCTCCGCGGCAAATTCCAGCGCCATCGAGGCCTCGCCCTCAAAGGTGGAGGCCAGGCGGATGCCCAGGATTGCGCTCACCGCGTCAAAGAGCCGGCCTGCGCTGGTGGATTTGACTGTGTTGAGCTTTTTTTCCGCCATCACGTGCAGCACGTGCGCGTCCCGTTCCGAGCAGAGCGCAAGCGCCGAGATGGTTTCACGCGCCCGGTCGCCGAGACCGTCCTGCAGCAGGGAGACGGCAATGCGCCAGCCCTCCCGGGCGGAAGCGTCCCCTCCGACCTGACGGAACGGCTCGACGCTGCCGAGACGCTCAAAGCCGTTAAAATCGGCAGCCAGAAACTCTCCGCCCCAGATCGTTCCGTCGGTACCGTAGCCGGTCCCGTCAAAGGACACGCCGATGACCCGTTCGGTATAGTCATTTTCCGCCATGCACGAGAGAATATGGGCGTAATGATGCTGTACGCGGAAAACGGGCAATCCCAGCTCCTCCGCCGCGGCGACGGTGTTGTATTTCGGATGGAGGTCGCAGGCCACGAGCTCCGGCTTGCATTCCAGCAGCTCGGACATCCGTTCGACCGATTCCCGGAGCGCCTGCACCGTGCGGATATCCTCCATGTCGCCGAGGTACGGCGAGGGATAGAATAGCTCGTTTTTGCCGAGGCAGAACGTATTTTTCAGTTCGCCCCCGATGCCGAGCACCTGCCCCTTCCAGCCGCGGGAGACGAGGAAGGGGAGCGGCGCATAGCCGCGCGAACGGCGGATCATATAGGGCTTTCCCTCCAGAAAATCCATCACGGAGTCATCCGCCCGAAGGCGGATTTTCCGGTCGTGGGACAGGACCACGTCGCAGAAGCCGGCGATCTGCGCCCGGACGTCCTCGTCACAGCGGCAGATCGGCGCGCCGGAGACGTTCCCGGAGGTCATGACGAGGCAGTCGGTCATCTCCACACCGTCGTCATAGTCAAACAGCAGCATCTGCACCGGAGCGTAAGGCAGCATGACGCCGACTGTCGGATTCCCCGGCGCGATCAGACGGCTGAGACGTCCGCCCGGTTTCCGGGGCAGAAGCAGGATCGGCTTCTGATGACCGTCCAGAATTTCTTCCTGCGTCGCGTCCGGTTCACACTCCCGCCTGACAGCAGCGAGGTCGCGGAGCATCACGGCAAAGGGCTTCATGGGCCGGTTTTTGAGCCGACGCAGCCGCGCCACAGCCGCGTCGTTCGAGGCATCGCAGCAGAGATGAAAGCCGCCGATTCCTTTGACGGCTGCGATCCGGCCCTCCATAATGGCGCGCCGCACGGCGGTGATCGCCTCGCTTCCGCGCTCCGGTCGGTCCATCAGATAGACCTGCGGGCCGCATTCGTTGCAGCAGACGGGCTGCGCGTCGTAGCGCCTCGTCTCGGGGTGCGTATATTCGTATTCGCACTGCGGGCACATGGGAAATTCGCCCATGCTGGTGCGCTCCCGGTCATAAGGCATGGAATCGAGAATCGTCACACGCGGACCGCAGGCGGTACAGTTGATAAAGGGGTGGTGATAGCGCCGGTTCGTCCTGTCGAAGAGCTCCTCGCGGCATTTCTTGCAGGTGGCAATGTCCGGCGAGACGAAGATGTCGCCGGCCTCTTTTTCACTGTCGATGATGGAGAAGCGTTCGGCAACAGGTTCGTTTGTCTGAGTCGTTTCCAGCTTTAATACGAGCGAGCGCTCGGGCGGTTCCTCTTTTAAGATACGCCGAAATTCCGTGAGCGCCTCCGCGCCGCCCTGTGCGTGGATCTCCACATAGGAGCCCTTGTTGGCGACGCTTCCGAAAACACCGCAGCGATCGGCTGCGCGGCTCACAAAGGGCCGGAAGCCCACGCCCTGCACAATGCCGAAGACACGGATCAGCTGTGTGCTTGTCATGTGATCAGCCTCCCGGAGACGGCAAAGTGCGGAAGGTCGACCCATTGCCCGGAATAGTCTTCCGCGGCCGGGCGCAGCGCCTCGTCCGCGATCACGGCGTCGTAGCCGCGCACGGCCTCCGGCAGCTGATCCTCCTGCGTCAGGCGAAAATCGCCGGGACGCTTCCAGTCGTCCTGCAGCGCAAACCAGGTGCCGACGGTGACCTCCTTGCCGCGCTGCTCCAGTTTTTCGCGGAGCGCATTGGCGTATATCTGCTGGTGCAGAATCAGAACGCGTGTTCCCGCGATTTCCGGCAGCGGCGGCAAAACGGGATACGCCGCGCGATAGGGCGTCCCGAACCTGTCCTTCAGGTATTGGGCTGCGGCAAGCCCGGACGGCGCGATCACGAGATTTTCTTCCGCGGCCGAGGCGGAGCGGACGTCCGAAAGACCGGAGCCCATGCCGTAGCAGCAGACCTTCCGCCAGCCCTGAGCGGCAAGCACGGCTTCAAGTTTTGCTCTAAGCGCAAGATCACTTCCGTCCAGCGGCGTCGCGCCAAGCACGCCGATCCTGCCGCGCTCGGCGGGCAGGGAATCCGCCGCAAAGGTCTCGAAAAGCCGCAGGTAGGCGCGCTCCGCGCCTTCGTCGCAGAGACCGGTGCCGGTCGTTTCGACAGGCAGGAAGGGCAGACCGACACGCGCCTCACCCATGCGGCGCAGCGCGCGGAAGTCGGTGCCGATCACGGCCGGAACCGGTGTGCCGAGCAGCGCAACGAAACCGGCGTCGATTGTATCGGCAGCCAGCCGGATCTTTTCCAGGAGCCGGTCGTCGCGGCCGAGGATCGCGTCCATGTCGCGCAGCCCGGCGCTGAAAACGGCGCTTTTATGAGTGAGCCAGCGAGGCTCGTCAAAACCGCAGATATTTCCTGTGCAGCCGCCCGCGTCGCAGACGACGAGTATCCCGCCCAGTTCGTACAGCACGGACGCCGCGCCGGACTGGTCGGGCGCGAAGGGCGAGAGGCGGCGAAGAAGCTTTTTCATGTTTTTTCCTCCAGGGTTTTCTCCAGCTGCTCGTAAAGCAGCCGGACGCCGCGATAGCCGAACGGCTGTGCCTCTTCGTTCCAGAGCAGATGCGCGGCCTCCGGATGGTAGTAGGCGGCGTCGCTGCCGATCGTCACGGTCACGCTGTTTTTCCCGCCGTCGTAGAAAAGCATGGAGGGCGAGAGATTGGAATAGATCTTCGTTTCCGGGCTGAGCGCGGCAAGACGGCGAATGTAGGGGAAATTTGCGTCGGACACGGTGGCGAACAGCTCCGCCACACGAAAGCCCGTACGCAGAAGCGCAATGGCCAGCTCGAACGGATTGGCGTTCGAGGTCTCTCCGAGCGAGAAGACCGTATCGGGGTGACGGCTTTGAAAGCGCGCCTGCGCCTGCTCCGCCTGCAGGCGGAAAGGCTCATCCGGCAGCTGTGTGCTCAGAATCTGACCCAAAAGGCGGTACTGATTGGCGATCTTATCCAGCTGACAGACGCGCGAGAGCTCCACGGAGGGAATCGAAAGCCGCGTTTCGAGTTCGGCCGCCGCATATCGCGCCTCCGGGTTCAGCACGAGATTGAAGTTGGCTTCGGCCATCGAACGGTATTCCTCAAAATCGCGGCAGCGGGAGATTTCCCGGATCTGACGGATACCGGCTGCGCGAAGAAGCGCATACAGCTCGCAGTCGTCTGTGAGCGGCGAGAAAAAGCCCAGAATGTTGGCTGCATCCGGGCGCTTTGCCCGCGGCTCCAGCAGGGAATAGACGGACTTGCGGACAGCCGTCATGGGCGGCAGACGCCCCTCGCGCGTAAGCGCGTACATGTAACAGGGGAGAACCGGCACCCCCGCAGCCTCGGAGGCCCGCCGGCAGACGCGCTCCATGTCGGTGCCCAGCAGCGCGTCCACGCAGGTGATGCAGAGCATCACGACCGTCGGCTTTTCCCGGCAGGCACGGCAGACCTCCTGGACGGCTTCCGGAATCTTGCCGAGGTGCCGGCCCGTCACGATGTCCGTCTCATCCATGAGCAGGTAGAAAAACCGGTCGCGGTACTCGGGCGCCGACAAGGCAGCCGTATTGCGTCCGCAGCAGCCGGGCGCCACGAGAAGCATGACGGAGCCGGGGATGGCCAGGCCCGCGCGCTTCACGCCGAAGCCCTGCGCGCCGGGAGAGTTGAACGCCAGAGCGGCGGGGGAACTGTAGATGAGATGTTCCCCGGACTGCAGTTCCGGCGGAACATGTTCTTTTCCGAGCGCGGCGAGCTCCCGCGCGGTGATAGAATAGGCTTCCTTCATGTACGGGACTCCTCTGACAGCGTTTCGGCAAGCGCCAGAAATTTCCGGCTGACGGGCAGCTCGGGATCGCCCTCGACGACGGTTTTCCCGAGGTCTTCATAGTGCAGGATTTCGCGGCTGCGCGGAATGTCCGCCAGAATCGGAAGCCCGACTTTCTCAGCAAAGGCGCGCACCTTTTCCTCTTCGTTCTCCACCTCGCGCCGGTTGAGGATGATCCCGCGCAAGGCGGCATAGCTCCGATCCTCAAAATTCTTGACCGCGCTGCGTATATTGTTGGCAGCGTAGAGCGCCATTTTTTCGCCGGAGGTAACGATCAGCACCTGTTCGGCATAGCCCTCGCGGATCGGCGCGGCAAAGCCGCCGCAGACCACGTCGCCCAGCACGTCGTAGAGCACGACGTCCGGCTGGTAGGTATCGAACAGCTTCAGATCCTCCAGAAGCTGAAAGGTCGTGATGATTCCGCGCCCCGCGCAGCCGAGTCCGGGCGTGGGACCGCCTGTCTCCAGGCAGAGAACGCCGCCGAAGCCCACTTTGACGATCTCGTCCAGACGTTCCGGCTCGTGGTTATACTTTCGCAGATAGTCCATCACGGGAAGAACGCCGTCTCCGCCCAGAAGATTGATGGTGGAGTCAGCCTTGGGGTCGCAGCCAATCTGGATGACCCGCTTGCCGCGCAGGGCAAAGGCGGCGGCAAGATTGCCGGTCACGGTGGATTTTCCAATGCCGCCTTTTCCATAGATCGCAATTTTCAGCATGCGTCAAAAGCCCGCCTTTCCGAGATTTTTTCCAATGAGATCCGGCATCAGCGCGTGAAAACAGCGGCCGGAAAATGCCTCGTGCGCCAGCGGAACGAAGGGCGTTCCGACGGGGCAGACGGGCCTGTAGAGCGGATCTGCGACAATGGCCGACGCTCCGCGAAAGAGCGCTTCGATCTCCGGCTCTTCCCGCGCCGTTTTGTCGCCCGGAGCCAAAAAGTCCGGTTCCGTCTCCAACGGGCAAAGTACAAAGGCGCTTTGCCCCGCATCCCGGGACAGGGCGCAGGCGAGCGAGCCTGCGTACACGCTCTCGCCGACCACGGCCGTACCGCCGCTGCCGCCGCGTCGGCTGCAGGTAATTTCGTCCGCGCCGCTTTCGGCAGCGCGCCGGATTGCCTCCGCCAGCTCGCGGGAAAAGCCTTCCCCGACCGGCACACCCACCACATAGGGCGTACCGAACCGGGCTTTCAGCACCTTGGCGGCTGCGAGCCCGCCCCAGGAGAGAACAAGGTTTACGGAGGCTCCGCCCGCGCGCGCGAGCTCGTCCAGCGTGCTGCCCATAGAGAAGCAGGCGCCGGCTGTAAAGCCGTTTTCGATCAGCCAGCGGCGGATGGAGGGGACGATTGGCCCGTCAGAGAAGTCAAGCGGCGTCGCACCCAGAAGATTTACGGTGCAGCCGGACGCCCTGGCGGAGTCAGCTGTGCAGAAACGTGCAGCCAGCATCCGGAACGCGTCCGAGGCGCCGACCAGATAGGAGTGCATCCCGTCCGTGGGGATTGAGACGGCGGGAATACCGGTTCGTTTTTCGATGGCGGCGGCGACAGCCTCAAAGTCCGTGCCGATCATAACGGGCACAGGCGATGAGCAGAGCGTGATGAACCTCGGATGAAGGGACGACGCAGTCGAGGCAACGTCCTCAATGAGCTTTTCGTCGTTGCCCATCACCGCGTCGAGCTCGGTCAGGGCGGAAATATAGATCATGCTCTCCTGCTTTGTCCAGCGCGGCTCGTCATGCGTCGAATAGGTGGAGTTGCAGCCGGACGCGTCGTGGATGACGGTCATGCCGCCGAGCTCGTAGAGCGCGGAGCAGACGCCCGCGGTGTCCGCGGCGTAGATGGAGAGAATCCTGGAGGTCTGTTTCATAGGCAGCTTTCACATCCCAGCGCTTTTTTTGCGATTACGAAATCGAGATCTTTTTCCCGGGCGGCTGCGTCTTCAATCAGCCCGGCCAACTCCGAAATTCCGGAAAAGCCGTACAGTCCGCCGCCAGCGTTCAGGTTGACAAAATGACGGGTGCCGGCAAAATAGGCGGCTTCCTGCCCGATGGCGAGCACAGGCTCCTCGGAGCGCTCTGCGCGAAAACGCATCTGCGGCCGCAGCGTGGAGGTGAACAGCAGCTCAGGCGCGCGGCGTTTGAGCCACAGGAAATCCGCTTCTTCCTCGGGATTTACGGTGTCCAGATAGACACGGCGCACCGCAAATCCGTGCTCGAGCAGCAGACGCGCGAGGCCGAGCGGCCGGGGCGTCGCGGTGAAGCTGATCTCCAGGGGCAGGGAGCCGACCTTCCCGCAGGCACGCCGCAGCGCCTCGTCCGCGTCCTCCTCCGGCCCGGAGGTATCCGGCACGGCTGCGCCGAAGCAGTCGGCCGCAAGGCGAAGATTCCGCAAAATTTCTTCCCGGCCGTAGCAAAGCGGAAGATACAGATGCTTTTGCCCCAGTCTTCGCGCAAGCTCGTCTCCAGCTGCTCGGGCGTTTGGAAGAACGGTGATGTTGACGGCGCTTTCTTCCATCTGACGGTATTCGGAAAAGTTTTTACAGTTTGTGATATCCCGCACGGTGAATTTCTCTCCTCGCAGCAGCCTCATGAGCTCGCTGCGTTCCGAAACGGAATATTCCGCGCCCAGAAAATTGACCGAACGCGGCTGCTTGGGCGCTGGTTCCAGCAGCGCGTAGAGCTGGCGGCGCATGATCTGATCGGGCGTCAGGCCGCTCTTGCGCATGGTGGGGTTCATGTAGCAGTCAATAAATCCGGTCGCGGGGAAACGATTTTTCAGTTCCCGGCAGACGTCCCCCATGTCGCAGCCCGCAAACTGCTGGATGCAGCTGATAAAGACGAGCACAGCGGGCGGCAGAACGTCCATCCGGCTGAGAATTTCTGCGGTGCCGTCCACGATCTGCTGCTGCATTCCGCTGCCGAGCAGATCATTCTGCGTTACGGCGACCCAGGACATGCGGTCCATGGCATTCATTTCCGCCGCCGTCAGAACGACGCCGCGCAGGCAGCCCTGCGCGCAGACGAAGACCTGATGCGACTGGGGCAGCAGCATGCCGAGATGGACGATGTTCCAGTGCCCGCGGGCGGGTGCGTTGAATTCCAGGCCGGAGGGGAACAGAGCGGGGAAAGAGGCCTCGGCGGCGGTCGTTTCGGCGCCTGACCAGTCGGTCACCTCGAGAAGCCGTTTCAGCATGGCGCGTCCTCCCGGAAAAGTGTAAGAACCTGGTCCGCCAGAAGCCGGTACTGTGCTGCCATGGCGCTGTCCGGGAAAGCCTCGGCCACCGTTTTGCCCTGCTCCTCCGCCTGCTGGACGGTCTCGCTCCAGTCGAGCGAGCCAAGGATCCCGGTGTGCAGATCCTCTGCCAGCTCGCGCACCTTCTCCTCTTCGTTTTTAACGTTTCGCCGGTTGAGAATCAGCCCGCCGAGAGATGCGTAGCCGCGGCTTTTGAAATTTTCCACCGCCAGGCCGATATTGGCCGCCGCATGGATCGCCATGTTCTCCCCGGAGGTCATAACGAGCACGCGGTCGGCATAGCCGCGGCGCATGGGCATGGAGAACCCGCCGCAGACTACGTCTCCCAGTACGTCATACAAAACAACATCGGGGCGGTAGCGTTCATAGGCGCCCAACTTCTCCAGCTGTTCAAGCGCCGCAATGATCCCGCGTCCGGCGCAGCCGAGTCCGGGCACGGGTCCGCCGGCCTCCGCGCAGAGAACGCCGGCATAGCCGGACTGCACGATATCCTCCAGCGTGAACGGCGCCTGCGCGCGCAGTTTGTCCAGCACAGTGGGCAGAGCCTGGCCGCGCCGCAGAAGGACCGTGGAGTCCGCCTTGGGATCGCAGCCGATTTGCAGAACGGTCATGCCGCGCTGCGCCAGAATCACTGCCAGGTTGGAAACGGTCGTGGATTTTCCGATTCCGCCTTTTCCGTATACCGCAAGCTTGATCATAGCCTTGTCTCCTTGTGATAGTCGCCCCGTCCAACCGTTATTTCGTAGCCGATCCCGCTCAGCGAATCACGCAGACGGCTGAGAATCACAGAGGTTGGGTCGGGGGATGAGAGCTTGTTGTCATAGAGCATATAGTTTTTCCGTACCCGCTGCGGCGAGAGATTGGGCATGATGACGTTTGCTCCGGCAAGAATGCCCTGTTCCCGGCCGCCCGGCCGGATGGTGCCGAGCGCCGTTGTCGCAGGAAGCAGCACGTCGGGCAGCATGATGCGGCAAAGACTCAAAAGAAAGAGCGTCAGTTCAAAGCTTCCGGGCTTTTGCGCGGCAAAGGGCGTGTCCTTGTGCGGCAGGAAAGGGCCGATGCCGATCATCTGCGGCTCAAACGCCCGGATAAACAGCATATCCTTCGCAAGCAGCTCCGGCGTCTGGAAAGGGGAGCCGACCATCATGCCGCAGCCGGTCTGAAATCCAAGCTCCTTTAGATTGCGCAGGCAGTCCATCCGGTGCTTCCAGCTCTGGCGCGCGGGATGGAGAAGACCATAATGCGTCTCGTCCGCGGTCTCGTGGCGCAGCAGATAGCGGTCCGCGCCCGCCTCGCGGAGCAGACGGTAATCTTCTTTTTCCAATTCTCCGACAGAGAGCGTGACCGCACAGTCGGGGAACTCCCGCTTGATCAGGCGGACAAGCGCCGCCATGCGCGCGGGGCCGTACAGGCTGTCCTCGCCGCTCTGCAGCACGAACGTGCGAAAGCCGTTTTCGTATCCGTCCCGGCAGCAGTTCAGAATGCACGATTCGTCCAGCCGGTAGCGCACCAGCGCGCGGTTGGAGCAGCGCAGACCGCAGTAATAGCAGTCGTTGCGGCAATAGTTGGAAAACTCCACGATGCCGCGGATAAAAACTTGCTTTCCAAACCGCGCCTGCGCAATTTCCCGCGCCAGTCCGGCAGCGTATTCCCGGTCGTCCTCCGTCCAGGAGGAGAGAAGCTCCGTCCAGTCCGAAGAGGAGAGCACGCCGGTTTCCCGCAGCGTTTCGATTTTTGCCCGATTCGTCATGCCCGTTCTCCCAATTCCGCCTGCAGCTGCGGGAACAGACTGAGACTGCGCTTCAGAATGCCCTGCATGAGAGCAATGGCGACACCGTAGTTCGTGATCGGCACGTTCTGATCCTGCGCGCACTTGACCCGGTAGCGCATTTCGCGTTCTGTCAGCATGCAGCCGCCGCAGTGCAGAACCAGCGCATAGGGTGAGAGGTCGTCGGGAAACTCTGTGCCGGAGACGGTGTCGAACGAGACGTCAAAGCCGAGATAGTTACTCAGCCAGCGTGGGAGCTTGACTGTCCCGATGTCGTCGCACTGGCGGTGATGGGTGCAGCCTTCGGCGATCAGAATGCGCTCTCCGGGACGAAGACGCGACATTGCGGCCGCGCCGTGTACGGCAGCGTCCAGGATTCCTTTGTGCCGGGCCATCAGGATGGAGAAAGAGGTAAGGGGTACGCCGGCAGGCGTCTCGGCTGCTGCGCGCGAAAAGACCTGGCTGTCCGTGATAACGACGGCCGGCCTTTTATACAGCTGTGAAAAGATGTCCTTCAGCTCTGTCTCCTTAAGCACGATCGCGGCGGCGTTCGCGTCCAGAATGTCCCGGATGGTCTGCTGCTGCGGAAGGATGAGCCGGCCTTTCGGCGCAGCTTTGTCGATCGGTACGACGAGAACTGCAAGGTCAGACGGCTGCAGCAGATCGCCTATGATACGCTCCGGCGCGTCCTCCAGAATCCCGAGGTGCGCGATCGTCTCCTTGAGCTCCCGGATGCCCTCTCTGGTGACTGCGCTCGTATACAGCGCGTGCGCGCCGGCGTTCGGTCTGTCCTTCAGAAGATCGCACTTGCTGCGCGCGATGATATAGGGGATCTTTTTGGCTTCGAAGAGCGCCAGAAGCTCCTGCTCGCAGGGCCCCAGCGGCAGCGAGGCGTCCGTCACCAGAACAGCCACATCTGTCTTGTTGAGAACCTGGCGCGTTTTACGCATCCGCAGCTCACCCAGCGAGCCCTCGTCGTCGAAACCCGGAGTGTCGATGATGACGACAGGGCCCATCGGCAGAAGCTCCATGGCCTTGCTGACAGGATCCGTCGTGGTGCCTTTCACATCCGACACGACGGCCAGGTCCTGCCCCGTGACCGCGTTGACGATGCTGGATTTACCGGCGTTGCGGCGGCCGAAAAAGCCGATATGCACCCGATCGGCGGACGGTGTGTCATTGAGTCCCATCTTCAAAACCTCCATAAAAAAGCAGCCATACCCTGATGGATATGGCTGCTTCGTGTGTTCAGCGGCACCGTATCTTCCATCTCAAAACAAGTTTTCGATGTCAGGGCGACAGATATTCAGTTGTAGCTCATGCGGTTCTCCGCCGGAAAGCACAGGCTTTTGGGCGGAAAAGCGTCAGGTTGCCGAGTAGAGCGTCTTGGCAGAGACACCATTCAGACGGCCGATGCGGCCGGCCAGCGAATTGATGACGTCCTGCGGGGCGTCGACAGAAACGCTGATGATGTTGATGCCTTTTTTACGGTACGGAATACCCATCCGGCCGATGATGTATTCCGCGTATTCATGCAGAATGGCGTTGATCTGTTCGGCGGAATCGCTGTTTTCAACGATGATGCCGATCATGGCAACGCGCGTGTTTTCCGGTTCCACAGAAATCCCTCCAAGCTACTCCAGTCTAACATATTGCATCAGGCTTGTCCAGAACTTTTGCAGAAACCCTCAGCAGGTAGCGTCCATGCCGCCGTCCAGGCGAATGCCGGAGCCGATCAGATGACCGGAGCGGGCGGACGCCAGATAGACAGCCAGGTCGGCAACCTCGGAAGGCTTGCAGTACCGCCCATCGGGGTAGCCAGCGCTGTAAATCTTGATGGCTTCTTCGTGGGAGACGCTGTCGCCGAAGGTCGCTTTTTCAATGCGATGGATCATGGGCGTCTCAACAGCACCCGGGCAGATATAGTTGACACGGATACCCTTGGGCGCGAGCTCCAGCGCGACGCTTTTTACGAGGCCTGCCAGCGCATGCTTGGACGAGCAGTAAGCGCCCATGCCGGGCGCGCCCGTATAACTCCCGTTGGAGGCGATGTTGACCATCGTGCCGGAACCCTGCAGCAGCATCTGACGCGCGGCGTACTTCATGGTGTACATGGGCCCGAAGACATTTACCTGGTAGACCTTCAGATAGTCCGCCAGGACGGCGTCAGTGATGGGCTGATTTTTTCCCTCATAACCGGCGTTGTTGACGAGAACATCGAGAGAACCGTATCTGACCACGGTTTTTTCCACCATATCCTTGACGTCCGCCTCTTTTGTTACATCCGTCACGAAGGTCATAAGATGGTCGGCGGGTAAATTCAGCGTGGGCACAAGCTGATCAAGCTTCTCCTGCTTTGTGGAGGAAATGGCGAGACGGCAGCCTTCTGCGGCGAATGCATGCACCAGAGCCTGACCGATACCGCCGGTAGCGCCGGTGATCAGGACGACTTTATTGTTTAATTCTGTATTCATAATGTATAGTCTCCTTTTCATTATACTCGGAAGATGTCTTCCAAAATCGCTTAAGATGGTGTAAAATATAACAAAATGATCGGAAGAAAGCGGGAGATTTTCATGAACGGATATTCCTATGAGGAGTTGAGCGCGCTGATGCTGGAATGTGTTCTGGATAACCAGAGCATTCAGGCGCTGACAGACCGCGTGCATGCTTATACGAAGCTCCCGATTCTGGTGGTGGATCCCGTGTTTCGTCCGATCGCGATGGCGTATGAATTGCCCGCCAGAAATCCGGCCTGGGACGCGCTGAAGCAGCAGGGGACTTATCCCATGGACATGGTGCTCGGCAAGATCTATCCGAACGTCTATATGGATCTGCTTTCTGAGCATGAACACGCGTTTTTTTATGACGGGCCTCTGTGCAACGGAGCGCCGCAGGGTACTTATACACTGCGTGTAAACGGGTCGATTGTCGGTTCGATCGGCCTGCTGATCAGCGACGACTGGTCTGTCCAGGCTTTGCTGCAGGTTACCGAGCTCTTTGGAAACGTGGTTTCCATGATGCTGCGGAAAAATCTCGCACTTACCACGCAGGGCCGGGAGAGCCTTTTGAGCATGGCCGCCGCAGAAATATTCGAGCGGGAAACGATCAGCCCCGTTCTCATGAAGGACAGCCGCATGCAGCAGCTCGTCACCATGAATCCGCCCTACTGCATCTGCGTTTTGAAGTCATCCAGCCGAGACAGGGAGTTTCTCCGACGGATGATGAACGGCAGAAGAAATATCATTCCGCAAAAAACAGAAACAGAACTGCGGTTTCTTTTTACGGATATCGGGAGCGCGGAAGCCATTTCGGAAAAAAGACGCCTGCTGGAATCCCTGATACGGGAATGCAGCGTGAGCGCAGGCTGCAGCGAAGTGTTTTCCGATCTTTCTGAGCGCAGTGACCATCTTCGTCAGGCACAGCTGGCAGCGCAGACGGCAAAGGGACATACCGGCCGGCTGATCAGTTTTGAAGAAAGCTATACGGAAATTCTGCTGACGGAATTTCTCAGAACACAGAACAGCAGACAGCTTTATCCGGAAGAACTGACCAAGCTTCTGCAATACGATGAAAAAAACCATCAGGAGTATTTTCATACGCTGGAACAATATCTGGAATCCATGAACGATCTCGCAGCGGCAGCGGCAAAACTCTATATCCATCGGAACACCGTGCAGTACCGCATCCGAAATATTCAGGCGCTTTTGGGCGTTAATCCGGACGAGCCGGAAACCGCCCTGCGTCTGCGGCTCGGTTTCCGGCTCTATAGACTTCAAAACGGCTGATTACACGCAGGTCCAGCCTCCGTCGCAGGCGCAGATGGAGCCGGTGACATAGGAGGATTCATGCGCAGCCAGATAGACAACGGTCGAATCCAGCTCACCCGGATTGCCCGGACGGCCCATCGGCGTGCGGGCGGTGATAAAGCCGTCCATGGCCTTCATGGCAGCGGGGCTGTTTGCCTCTGAAGCGAAGAAACCCGGGCAGATCGCATTGACCGTAATACCTCTGCGGCACCATTCGGCAGCCGCGTGGCGGGTCATGTTGATCACGCTGCCCTTGCAGGCACAGTAACCGATGATCGGAAGCTCAGGCAGGCCGCCCTTGCCCAGAATCGAAGCAATATTGATGACGCGGCCATAGCCGTGCTCCAGCATATTCTGACCGAAATACTTCATGCAGTAGAAAACACCGTCAAAATCGAGCGCGCGGTTTTTCTGCCAGTCTTCATCCGCAAGCGATTCGATGTTTCCTGCGATACCGCCGCCGGCGTCATTGACGAGGATGGTCACCTTGCCGAATTCCTTCACGATCTTGTCCCGTGCAGCGCGGACGGCTTCCGGATTGGTAACGTCTGTGGAGACCGGGAGTGCTTTTCTTCCGAGCGCGCGAATCTCCTCGGCGACTGCATCGATTTTTTCCTGACGGCGGCCAAGCAGCGCGACATCCGCTCCCTGGCGTGCGAGCGCAAGCGCAAACTGACGGCCCAGACCCGTGCCGGCACCGGTGACAACAGCGACATCTCCAGTAAGATCAAACATGATAAATACCTCCTATAATTTTTATTTTGTTTTTTTCATGGGAGAAGCAAACAGGGAAGCCAGAAGCAGAACCATACCGACAGCCGTGCATGCGAGGTAGACTTTCCAGCCGAGCGCCATACCGCCGGAAGTCCCAAGGAAGATCGCCATGGTCGGCGCACAGAGCAGCTGGCTTACATAGACGACAGGCATCAGGCTGCCGGAAATTGCAGCAAAATCGCGCGGGCCGAACACGCTCTGCGTGACGAGCGAGGGAATAGACGCAGAGATCGGATAGGCAATTCCGGAAGTCAGGACGATGGCAAGCATGATGCCGACCGACATGGCATTCGCCTGCAAAAGCATGCAGACAAGGCAGAGAATATAACCTGCGCAGACGTAAATTACAAAGCCCTTCGCGCCAAGCTTTCCCTGAATTTTTCCGACGATCAGAAGCAAAAGCGCGGCGACCAGAAGGAATCCTGCGTCATAAAGGGAAGCGGCCGAGCTGTCCAGTCCGTTCATGGCCCACCAGGACGGCGCATACGACATAAATGCGCAGAACGCGACGCCGCTCAGAAGAATACCGGCGCAGAGCAGATAAAATGCCGGCATGTGCATGGCTTCTTTTTTGGACACGCCGGGAAGCTCTGCCGCAGCTGTCTGCGTGCCTTCCTGCTTTGTATCCCAGCCGAGCGGTTTCTGGTGAAGCTGTTCCGGCGTCTTGATCAGGAAGAAAACAGCAAACAGGCCGATAACAAGGCAAAGCGCCGTCATAATCCAGTAGCAGGTCTTGAAATCGGCGAACTTAAACAGGATACCGGCGAGCAGGACCCAGATCGCGCCGCCGAAACCGGCACCAGATAAAACCATGCCGGTCACCTGGCCGCGTTTCTCCACAAACCAGGTCGCGATCACAGCGGAACAGATCGCGTGCGTGCCAAAGGTAATGGCGATGGAAGCCACGCCTCCGGCGCAGTACATGAGAATCATGCTGAGGACCTTGTTTTCCGGCGTCGTCAGCGTATAGAGCACCATGTGAAGAGAGATTGCCAGGATCGCGATCAGCATGGTACGGCGAGGACCGATCTTTGCCAGCACTTTCATGGCAATGAGGCTGAACAAGATATTGCAGATACAGTTCACAGTGCCGATATAGCCGACTGTAGCGAGACTGAGCCCCGTGTATTCTGCAAGAGGCGTCAGGAATACGCCGAGTGTTGACGCGGCGCCCAGGCAGCAGAAAATCACGAGGAATGAGCCGAGTGCGGCTTTATAGCCGAAAAAGTTCTTCTGTTTCAAAGAATTCACTCCTTTTCTCCAAATATCGAACGATCAGCAGACAGGAACATCATTGCGCGGAAGCTGGTTTCCGGTCCGGATTCCGCTGGGGGATTACTCCTGATAACTTCGATTTTAGCATGAGAGGGTACAGAAAACATTGTCACGGACGGCAAACACGGGACGCATTCCTGTAAAAAATACCGAATCTTTTTCACGAGAAAACGCTGCGTTGTAAAATCTTACAAAGACAAGCCGGCGCTGCAGCCAATGGAAACAATATTCCGGATCCTGCGCATGCTGAACAGATCCGGATTCGGAGAGAGGAAAACAGATGGATAACTTGGATCGGCTGAAAGTCCTGTTTCTGAACGCACTTGCGGAGAGCAAAAACGTGCAGGAAATCCTGGAAATTTATCATACGGAAACAGGCGCGGATGCCGTCATTCTCAGTCTGACAGGCCAGGTGATCGCCGCCGAGGGCCTGGAACGTCTTCCCGACCACTGGAAAGATACCGTCATGAAGCACGGCATTGATCCGGAAGCAATGATGGAATACCTGTCTGAAAAGAAAAGCCTGACGCACCAGGAGGGACCCATAGGCCCGGGCGCGGAAGAGAGCAAGCGTCCCTTTTTCGAGCTTCCGCTGCGGCAGAGAAACCGTGTCATTGGATACGCCTATCTCTTCCCCGACACGCCGGAGTCGGGTGAAGACCTGCAGCCTTCGGCGGAATTGCTGAATCGCGTGATCGCCTGCGCGCTCAGCTTTGAGCCGGTAATTACGCCGAAAGAGCTCGGAAAGATGCTGCTGGAACAGGAGATCTTCGAATACCCCGAACGTCCCGCCGCGCTTCCGGACAACCCGCAGGAAATCGGGATGGAGTCGATCTCGCCCGATTATCTGGCAGCTGTCATTCATCTTGGGAAGGCAAAGCCGGAGGGGCAAATAGCACTGTTTCAAAAATTGCGCGCCAGTGTACCGTATTGCTTTAACTACCTGGAACAGGACTGGATCTGGCTTTTGTTCTGCGAGGTGGATGTATCCAGGAAGAAAGAACGCTTTCTCTCGGAAATGGGCGTTCAGAAAGGCGAAGAAATTCTGAGCTGCGGAATAAGCGATACGTTTTCCGGGATGGAGCAGCGCGGCACGTATTTCCAGCAGGCCCAAAAAGCTGCCATGGTGGGGGAATTGCTGGGCATGGATCTGGCGGTCTACTCGGATATTTATCCGGATATCGTCTATTATGATGCAGCCAGGGCGGAAGGTTCGTATTTGCTCCCGGAACTTAAGGAACTGATTTCGTGCGATTCGCAGGGACAGAGCGAGTATTACGAGACACTGAAATTTTATCTTTTCAACGGGAGCGATCTGTCGCAGACAGCCGCGCATTTCGGCATACACCGAAACAGCGCTGCCTACCGCCTCCGCAAGATCGAGGACCTGCTCCACGCGGACCTTAAGGACCCGAGCACCTCCCGACGGCTCACCGTCGGGATCAGGAGCTTCGAAATAGCCGAAAAGCTGAGCGGCCAGAAGAAGCAATAAAAGCTGCTGCCGTACGATCGGTACGGCAGCAGCCTTTGAGAAAGCGATTACTGAAGACTCATGGCGGCATAGAATCCCTGCCGGATGGCGTTTCCGGCTTTTCCGACATGTTCGGCGTCGCCGATCACGATCGTCTTGCACGGATACTTTGCCTGAATGGCGTTGGGCAGCTCGCGCGCGGGCTTCTGCCCAAAGGCCGTCACGATGGTGCCGGCCGGGATGAGTCTGCGGCTTCCGTCCTTCATTTCGGCAGTTACGCCGTTTTCGTCCATGGCGACGACGCGCGCGCCAGTGAGAATCGTCACATGGTACTCCTTCAGCATGCGATCCAGTGTGATCTTGTTGATCGGCATGACATCGCGCGCACAGGCGTCCAGCATCTCCAGAATGGTTACCTTTTTGCCCTTCATGGCCAGCTCCAGGGCCGTGTCGCAGCCGCTCAGGCCGCCGCCGCAGATCGCCACCGTATCGCTCGGCGCGCCGTGTTCGTGCGCTTCAATGACGCTGATGACGTTTTTCCCGTCTCTTCCCGGCACCGGCGGTACAAACGGTCTTGATCCGGTGGCAACGAAGATCTCATCCGCGTCCGCAAGCGCCGGATCGTCCGCCGTGATCTCCGTGTGAAGCTTGAACTGCACGCCCAGCTTCTGATTTTGGAGAATCTGCCAGTCTATGTATTCGCGGATGCGCTTTTTGAACGAGGGAGAGGCGATGGCGCGGAAAGTGCCGCCCAGCTTGTCGCCCTTTTCATAAACTGTGACGCTGCAGCCTCTCAGCGCGGCAATGCGCGCAGCTTCCAGTCCGCCGGGACCGCCGCCGATCACGGCGATCTTTCTGGCATCGGGAAGCTTTTCCAGCTTCATGGCGTCCTCAAAACCCGTCGACGGATTGACCGTACAGCTGACCTGCGTCAGACGGCCGAAAATGCGGCCGATGCACTCTTCGTTGCAGATCAGGCAAGGACGCATGTCCTCGCGGTGACCGTGCATGATTTTGCTGGCAAAATCGGGATCGGCGATGGACTGACGGCCGAACATGACGAAATCGGCATCGCCGGATTCGATCAGGGCAAGCGCAGTCTCGGGAGAATGTGTTCCTGCGTTCAGAAGCGGCTTTTTCGTTACCTTTCTGGCTTCCTTGCAGACGTAACTCATGCAGTTTTCGCCGACGTACGTGGTCGGGAAAATATAATCCATGGCTTCGTAGCTGCCCGCATCCACATCGAATGCGTCCGCTCCGGCCTCGTCGAGGATCTTCAGGATGGGAAGCGAATCCTCCAGCGTGCGGCCTCCAGTGAAGCGGTGGTCAAGCGCGATGCGGTAGAGGATGGGCATACCCGGGCAGGATTCCCGGATGGCCTTGATGCATTCGACTGAGAAACGGCAGCGATTTTCAAGACTTCCGCCGTATTCGTCTGTTCTGGTATTCCAGATGGGGGAGAGGAACTGATCGAACAGATATCCGGCATGGGAATGGAGTTCGATCGCATCGAAGCCGGCCATGCGAGCGTTTATGGCGGCTGTGCGGCATTCCTCCACGATCTGCTTGATCTCTTCGGTCTCCAGCGGCCGACAGATCATGTTCGGGTTGTAGAAAGAGGGATTTGCCGAGGAGGAGATGGGAACGCGCTCTCCGATATCCGGCATGCCGTTGCGTCCGGTGCCCGGGCTGATCTGGCAGACGATTCTGGCGTTCCACCGGTGGACCCGTTCCGTCAGAACCGTCATTTTCGGAATGGCGCGCGTTGTCCAGAGCGCGTATGTGGGACCGCCCTGGGCGGTTTTTTCGCTCAGGAACATGGCTCCGATAATGATCATACCGAGTCCGCCCTTTGCGCGGCGCTCGTAATAGGCGATGCCTTCCTCAGATTCTGTGCCGTCCTGCATGGGGGTAAACGTCCCCATCGGAGACATGACCAGTCTGTTTTTAACGGTCATACTGCCGATCTGCATCGGGGTAAATAGTTTTGAATAATCGTACTTTGAATAGTCTGTCATGAATTCAATACCTCCGTTCTGATTGCCGAACAGCCGGAAATCTGCGCGACACAATTCGGGAACAGCCTGTCTGCTGTATCTTTTATAGCATTCGCAGAATGAAAAAGCATCGTCAAAAGCGGTAATCGGGAAGCACGGTTTTGTAAATTATTACAAAGGCTTCCTTGCGGCAGCGCATCTTTTCTATGTTGCTCCCGGACGGGAGAATTGTATGATTTCACGAAAATCCATGGCTGCGAGCTGACACAATTTGGGTTGACTTTAGCGTGATAATAAGGTAACATGATAAACAATTAAACCACCGCAGACGGCGGAAATTTCACAGCAGGGAGAACACACATGAATATTTCGGATTCGCTTCTTCGCAAAGATGAAAAGGCCATCCTGGCGCTTCGGTCTTTGTACAGCCAGTACGGATACGTGCAGTTCAAGATGAACAAATTTGAGGAGTACGATCTCTATGCAAAAAACAAAGACTATCTGGTTTCCGACAATGTGCTGACCTTCACGGACACGAATGGAAAGCTGATGGCGCTCAAGCCGGACGTCACGCTCTCGATCATTAAAAACTGCAAGGATCGGCAGGACAGTCTGGAAAAGGTATATTATAATGAGAACGTCTACCGCATCTCCAAAAGCACGCATTCCTTTCAGGAGATCATGCAGGTAGGGCTGGAGTGCATCGGAAACCTCGACGACTATGCGATCTACGAGGTGCTGACGCTTGCGGCGGAGAGCCTGGCGCAGATCTCGCCGGACTATATTCTGGACATCTCCCAGCTCGATATCGTGCAGCGTGTTCTGGACAGCCTGGATGTGGAGACAGAAGTCAGACAGCTTCTGCTGAAGTGCATCGGAGAAAAGAACACCAGCGGTATTCGGGAGCTCTGCCGGAAGGCCGGAGCCGCGGAAGCGCCCATGGAACTGCTCTGCCGCCTGGTTGGGGCAGGCGGCGCACCGGGCGGCACGATCCGCATGCTGAGAAATGAGCCGCTCTCCGGGAGCTTCCGGAGAGAACTCGACCAGCTGGAGCGAATTGCGGCGCTGCTGGAGGATTCGCCTCTTTGCGGCCATATCCATCTGGATTTTTCCGTGATCAACGACATGAATTACTATAACGGGATCGTGTTCAGCGGATTTGTCAACGGCATTCCGAACAGCATCCTCTCCGGCGGACAATACGGCCGGCTTATGCGCCGGATGGGGCACCGCACCGAGGCGATCGGCTTCGCCGTCTATCTGGATTTTCTGGATTATCTGCGCGGCCCCTCCGGGACCGAGAAGGATGCGGACACGGTACTGCTGTACGAGGATGGCACCGATCTGAAAAAGCTGCGCGACGCGGTGAGACGGCGGACGGATGCCGGCCAGCGGGTCGCGGTGCTCCGTTCTGTCCCGGAAGGATTCCGATATCAAAAAATCTGCCGAATCGGGAAGGACGGGGTGGAAACCAATGGATAACATGCTCAACATTGCGCTCCCGAAGGGCAGACTCGGCGAACGGGTCTACGACATGTTTGAAAAGGCGGGCTTTGGATGCCCGTCCATCCGCGAGACGAACCGAAAGCTGATTTTTGAAAACGAGGAGTCGCAAGTGCGGTATTTCTGGGTAAAGCCGTCAGATGTAGCGATCTACGTCGAGCGAGGCGCCGCCGACGTGGGCGTGGCGGGAAAAGATATCCTGCTGGAATATGAGCCGGACATCTACGAACTGCTCGATCTCAAAACCGGAAAATGCCGCATGGCGGTCGCAGCAAAGAAGGGATTCCGGGACGACACGCAGCGGACGCTGCGCGTGGCCACGAAATTCTCCAACATAGCCAGCAGCTACTATCTCTCTCAGAGCCGGAACATCGACATCATCCATCTGAACGGCTCCATTGAGCTGGCGCCGATTCTGGGCCTCTCGGACGTAATCGTCGATATTGTGGAAACCGGCACCACGCTGCGGGAAAACAATCTCGAAGTCATTGAGGAAATCGTCCCGATCAGCGCCAGGCTGATCGCGAACAAGGCAAGCTACAAATTCAAAAACGAGCGGATCGCCCGGATCGTCCGGGAAATGTCCGCGCAGGTGGAGGCAGACAGATGATCAGAATTTACCGGTACGGTGAAGTGAAAAATGAAGAAATTTTCGCGCGCGCAGAGCCGTCCGTCAATGTGGAAGGGATCGTCGCGGACATTCTCGCGGACGTCCGTAAAAACGGGGATAAGGCACTCTTTGCCTATACGGAGCGTTTTGACAGGGCAAAGCTCACCTCGCTCGCCGTTACAAAGGAAGAGATCGCAGAGGCGGTTGCGCAGGAAGAACCGGCGTTTCTGGATATTCTGCAGCGGGCAGCCGGAAACATCCGCAAATTTCACAGCCGCCAGGTTCGGAACAGCTTTCTCATCAACGATGAAAGCGGTATCGTGATCGGCCAGAAGATCATCCCGATCGAACGGGCCGGCCTCTACGTTCCCGGCGGAACGGCGGCCTACCCCTCGACGGTGCTGATGGACGCCATCCCGGCAAAAATCGCCGGCTGCCGCGAGGTCGTCATGGTGACGCCGCCCGGCGCGGATGGAAAAATCAATCCGGCCATTCTGGCCGCTGCGAGCGTCGCGGGCGTTGACCGGATCTTCAAGGTCGGCGGCGCGCAGGCGATCGCCGCGCTGGCATACGGAACCGAATCCATTCCCAGGGTCGACAAGATTGTCGGCCCGGGAAACGCGTTTGTGGCGGAGGCAAAGAAGCAGGTCTTCGGCAAGGTCGCAATCGATATGATCGCGGGTCCGAGCGAAATCCTCATTGTGGCCGACGGCAAGTCGAACGCGCGCGTGGTGGCGGCGGATCTGCTCTCCCAGGCTGAGCACGACAAAATGGCGAGCGCCGTCCTGGTCACGGATTCGGATGTGCTGGCCAAAAAAGTGCAGGCGGAACTGGAGAGTCAGATTCCGCAGCTGGCAAGAGCGGAAATCGCGCGCGCTTCCATCGAGACGAACGGCAAGATTATAGTGGCGGACGATATCCGGATGGCTGTGGAGATAGCGAATGAGATCGCTCCGGAGCACCTTGAGCTCTGCGTGGACAATCCGTTTGATTATCTCGACGAGATCCGCAACGCGGGCTCGGTCTTCCTGGGCCGAAACTGCCCGGAGGCGCTGGGCGATTATTTCGCCGGCGCCAACCACACGCTTCCGACGAGCGGTACGGCGCGTTTTTCCAGCCCGCTTTCCGTGGATGACTTTATCAAGAAAACGCAGTATACTTATTATACGAAGGATGCGCTGAACAAAGTCGCGCCGGACGTCGCTGCCTTCGCCAAAAAAGAAGGACTGACCGGCCACGCGAAAAGCGCAGTCATTCGGATGGAGGAAACCGGGGAATGAGTCAATTTTTCAGCAAAAAGTATGATCAGCTTGTGCCCTACACCCCGGGTGAACAGCCAAAGGAGCGCAAATATATCAAGCTCAACACCAATGAATCCCCCTTCCCGCCGTCCAAAGAGGCGCTGGAAAAGGCTGCGGAAACCTTAAAGAGCCTTCAGCTCTATTCCGATCCCGAGTGCCGGCTTCTGGTTCAGGCTGCCGCTGACTACTATGGGGTCGCAAAGGATGAGATTCTCTTCACGAACGGGTCTGACGAGATCCTGAATTTTGCCTTTATGGCCTTCTGCGATGAACAGACGCCGGCCGTTTTTCCCGACATCACTTACGGCTTCTATTCCGTCTTTGCCGAGCTGAATCGCATTCCGTACGAGCAGCCGCCGCTGCGAGAGGACTTTACCGTTCGGGTGGAGGACTATCTCGGCGTGCGGAAGACGGTCTTTCTCGCCAACCCGAACGCTCAGACCGGCGTCGCGCTCCCGCGGGCTGAGATTGAGCGCATCGTCAAGAGCAATCCCGGCAACGTCGTCGTGATCGACGAAGCGTATGTGGACTTCGGGGCGGAGAGCTGCGTGCCGCTCATTCACCGGTATCCGAATCTGCTCGTCACGCAGACCTTCTCCAAATCGCGCTCTCTGGCGGGCGCCAGACTGGGTCTGGGCATCGGCAGCGCGGAACTGATCCGCGATCTCAATACAATCAAATATTCCACAAACCCTTACAATGTCAACAGCATGACGATGGCCGCCGGAATCGGAGCTCTGCAGGATGAGGCGTACCGCGTGAAAAACTGCGAGGCCATCAAAGAAACGCGCGCGCGGACAGCCGCCGCGCTCAAAAAGCTCGGCTTCACCATGACCAATTCCTCCTCCAACTTCCTGCTGGCGCGGCATCCTGCCCTCAGCGGAAAAATGCTCTACGAGAGGCTGCGTGAACAGGGCATCCTCGTGCGGCACTTTGACACGCCGCGACTTTGCGAGTATAATCGCATTACAGTCGGCAGTGAGGAACAGATGCAGGTCCTGATCGCGGCTGTCCGGGATATTTTGGAGGCAGAGAAATGAGAACAGCGGAACTGTGCCGTAAAACGGCGGAAACCGATATCACCCTGAAGCTCGATCTGGACGGAACCGGTAAATCCGAAATCGCCAGCGGCTGCGGTTTTCTCGACCACATGCTGACGCTTTTTGCCGCGCACGGACGCTTCAACCTGACGATCTGCTGCAAAGGAGACACCTGGGTGGACGATCATCACACGGTCGAGGACATCGGCATCGCGCTTGGCACCGCTTTTGCCTCCGCACTCGGGGACAAGCGCGGCATCACGCGCTACGGAAGCCAGATTCTTCCCATGGACGAGGCGCTCATCCTCAGCGCGGTGGACTTCTCCGGCCGGAGCTATCTCGGCTACGATCTGAACGTCCCGGCACAGAAGGTCGGCACATTCGATACGGAACTGGCACAGGAATTCTGGCTTGGATTTGTGCGCAACGCCAACTGCACGCTGCACATCCGCCAGCTCGCCGGCGAAAATTCCCATCACATTCTGGAGGGCAGCTTTAAGTCGGTCGCGCGCAGCCTTCGCACTGCAGTGAAGCTGGATCCCGACTGCGCGGGAGAAATTCCCTCAACGAAAGGAATGCTCTGATGATTGCGATCGTGGATTACGGCGTGGGCAATCTTTTTTCGCTTAAAAGCTCGCTTGCAGCCGTCGGAGCGGACACAGTCGTGACGTCGGACCGAAATAAGCTGCGTGCGGCGGATCGGATCATTCTGCCCGGCGTGGGCGCCTTCGGCGACGCGGCGGAAAAGCTGCGCGCGGCCGGACTGGACGAATTCCTGATTGCGGAGGCCGGAGAGGGAAAGCCTCTGCTCGGCATCTGCCTCGGCATGCAGCTGCTCTTCGAGAGAAGCTTTGAATACGGCGAGCACAGGGGCCTGGGCCTTATCCCCGGGGAGATCCGCCCGATCCGCGAGGCCGTACCGGAGAATCTGAAGATTCCCCACATCGGTTGGAACGCGCTCCATTTTTCCAGACGCCGGCATCCGCTTTTCCGGGATGTGCGGGAAGGAGACTGCGTCTATTTCGTGCATTCATACGCAGCGTTCGGCTGCGGCGAATCACTTCTTGCAACTGCGGAATACGGCGCAGAACTCACGGCTGCGGCCGCCTGCAAAAATGTGATGGGCTGTCAGTTCCACCCTGAAAAGAGCGGCCCGGTCGGGCTGTCCATTCTGCGCGCGTTTTGTGAGGAGGAGAAATTTTGCTGATCTATCCGGCCATTGATCTTTACGAGGGAAAAGCCGTGCGGCTTCTGAAGGGAGACTACGCCCAGATGACCGTCTACAGCGAAAACCCCGCCGGGGTCGCGGCAGACTTCTCGACCTGCGGTGCAAAGCAGATCCACCTTGTGGATCTTGAGGGCGCGAAGACAGGGGAAACGCCCAATCTGGAAACTATTCTGAACATAAAAAAGCAGACCGGCCTGTTCTGCGAGGTCGGCGGCGGAATCCGCACGATGCAGACCGTCATGCGGTATCTGGACGCCGGAATCGACCGCGTGATCCTGGGCACGGCCGCCGTTACGGACGATGCCTTCCTGTGGGAAGCGGTGAGCCGCTGCCGCGGAAAGATTGCGGTCGGCGTGGACCTGAAGGACGGCTTCGTCGCCATCCGCGGCTGGACGGAGACGTCCCGCTACTCGGCGGAGAATTTCTTTCAGAAGCTCTCCGATCTGGGCGTTCAGACCGTCATCTGCACGGATATCTCGCGGGACGGAGCCATGCAGGGCGCCAACCTGGAGCTCTACCGGCGGCTGTCTGCGGACTATCCGGTGCAGCTGATCGCCTCCGGCGGCGTCTCTTCTCTGGAAGACATCCGCCGCCTGGCTTCGATGAATCTGTACGGCGCGATTGTCGGCAAGGCGTATTATACAGGCGCGGTCGATCTCAAAGAAGCGATCGAGGCGGCGAAATGATTACAAAACGAATTATCCCGTGCCTGGACGTCCGGGACGGACGGGTGGTCAAGGGCATCAATTTCCAGTCGCTGCGCGACGTATCGTCGCCGGTTTCGCTTGCGGAATATTATAGCGGCGAAGGTGCGGACGAACTGGTTTTCTATGATATTACCGCATCGGCTGAGGGCAGGCGGCTCTTCACGGATATCCTCACGGAGACTGCCCGGCGCGTTTTCATTCCGCTTACGGTCGGCGGCGGCATTAATACGGTGGATGACTTTGACCGCGTGCTCAAGTGCGGCGCGGACAAAGTGAGCGTAAATTCGGGTGCCATCAAAAACCCGGAACTCATCCGGGAAGCGGCCATGCGCTACGGAGATCAGTGCGTCGTCTTATCGGCGGACGTAAAGCGCGTAAACGGCGTGTTCCGCGTTTTTGCCAAGGGCGGGCGCGAGGACACGGGAATGGAAGCGATCGGCTGGATCCGATCCTGCGTACAAAACGGAGCAGGCGAGGTCGTCGTCAATTCGATCGACACGGATGGCGTCAAAAACGGATTTGATCTCGAAATGCTGCGCGCGGTCAGCGAGGCGGTCGACGTGCCTGTAATCGCCTCCGGCGGCGCGGGCTGCGCTGCGGACTTTATCCGGCTGTTCAAGGCCCTGCCGCGCGTGGACGCGGGTCTGGCGGCCTCCATCTTCCACTTCGGAGAAGTGAAAATCAAGGATCTCAAAAAAGAAATGGCGCAGAGCGGGATTCCGACGCGTCTGTAAGGAGCTTTTATGGTTAAGATCGACGAACTGAAATTTGATGAGAAGGGCCTTATACCGGCGATTGTGGTGGACGCGGCGACAAAGCGTGTACTGATGCTGGCCTACATGAACCGCGAGAGTCTGGAGATTTCCCTGGAGAAAAAGCTGACCTGTTTCTGGAGCCGTTCACGGCAGTCTCTGTGGCTCAAGGGCGAGACAAGCGGCAATTATCAGCACATCGTCTCCATCACGGCCGACTGTGACCGGGACACCCTGGAGATCGCTGTGATCCCCGACGGTCCGGCCTGCCATCTCGGTACGGCTTCCTGCTTTGAATATCCCGTCTATGAGGACGAGGGCCGCGAGCCGTTTTCCATGGACGCGCTCATGAAACTGATCGAGGGACGGAAGACCGAAAAGAAAGAGGGTTCCTATACAACCTATCTTTTTGAGAAGGGAATCGACAAGATCCTTAAGAAAGTCGGCGAGGAGAGCACTGAGGTCATCATTGCGGGCAAGGCCGATGACAAAAAGGAGACCATCTACGAGATCTCCGATCTGGCCTATCATGTGATGGTCCTGATGGTACAGATGGGCATTTCCGCGGATGACATCCGCAAGGAACTGGCTTCGCGCCATGTGATCGACCATAAAATAAAGCAGGAAAAGATGACAAAATGAAAAAGACCGATCAGCATGTCCATACCGTCTTCAGCGACGGAAACAATACGGCGGAGGAAATGACGGAAGCGGCCATTCGTCTTGGGCTGGACTGCATTGGTTTTTCCGATCACGCCAATACCTCATTCGACGAGAGATGGTGCATGACGCGGAGCCGGGAGCCCGTTTATCGGCAGACGATCCGGGCGCTGAAGGAAAAATACCGGGATCGCATCGAGATCCGCTGCGGTGTGGAGCAGGATTTCTATTCCGGCACGGGGACGGAGGAATACGACTACGCGATCGGGTCGGTGCATTACGTCAAGGCGGGGGAGCAGTATCTTCCGGTGGACGAGAGCAGCGAACTGTTCATGCGGAACGTGGAAACCTGCTTCGGCGGGGACTATATCCGTTTTGCCGAGGCGTATTTTGACACGATCGCACGGTTCTCGGAGCGTCCGGATATCAGCTGGATCGGTCACTTTGACATCATCACGAAGTTCAACGAAGCAGACCGGCTGTTCAGTACGTCCGATCCAAGATATACCGCCGCGTGGAAAAACGCGGCGGATCGCCTGATCGCAGCGGGAAAACCCTTCGAAATCAATACCGGCGCCATTTCCAGAGGATATCGAACAGAGCCGTATCCCTCCAGAAGGATTGCCGATTATATTCTGAAAAAGGGCGGCAGACTGTTCCTGGCCAGCGACAGCCACAGTACCGACACGCTCTGCTATGAGTTCGCAAAATGGCAGAATTGGCTGCCGGAAGGTCAGCGGACGAATTGGTAAAACCGATAAACTTTTGCGTTTTTTGTTCCATAAAACTGGCGGATTCGGCGGTTGATTTTTCTCAAACGAAGTGTTAAAGTAGGTTCAACAAGTTGATAGAAACCGTTGAGGAAGAGGAAGTAACCTCCCCAAGACCGGCAAAGAGAATCGCAGATGGTGGGAATGCGGTACGGCAGGGGAACGGCGAATGGTCTTCCGAGGGCGAGCGGAACGCAGCGCTGCTGCCAATGCGAGCCGGAGAGGGTGCTCCGTTAAAAAAGGCCGCTGTATGTTCGTACAGAAGAGAGGGCACGCATATGTGCCAAGCCGGGTGGTACCGCAGGTAATCAAATCCTGTCCCAGCAATCGCTGGGGCAGGATTTTTTTATATTTCGAGGGAGGAAAACAAAATGCTGATGACAAAACGATGGCGGATGCGGAGAACGGGAAAAAATAAAAAATCAAAACAATAAGGGAGATTATCTTATGAAAGCGTTCAAAACCGTCATTTGCCTTGTACTTGCAGTCATGCTGACATTTACCCTCTTCGCCTGCGGCAAAAAAACCGTTCCGGTCATCGGCATCAATCAGTACGGCGAACATCCCTCGCTGGACAACTGCCGCAACGGCTTCCTGCAGGGCCTCAAAGACGCGGGCCTCACGGAAGGCAAGGATTATACCATCGACTACCAGAACGCGGGTTTCGACGATGCTGTTGCCACCCAGATCGCGCAGAACTTCTCGGCCAACAATGTTGCCATGATGTGCGCCATCGCGACGCCGTCCGCGACGGCCTGCTATGCCGAGGCCGAAAACAAGGACATTCCCGTGATCTTCACCGCCATCACGGATCCGGAGGCTGCGGGCCTCACCGGCGGCAATGTGACAGGCACCAGCGACAAGCTTCCCGTCGAGGCGCAGCTCGAGCTGATCCGCGCCATGCAGCCGGACGCCAAGACGATCGGTATTCTCTACACCACCTCGGAGCCCAATTCCGTCTCCGCAATTGCAGAGTATGAGGCGAAAGCGGGGGACTATGATTTTACGATCGAATCGATCGGCGTCACCGCGCAGTCCGAAGTCGCGCAGGCGACCGACACGCTTATTAAAAAAGGCGTGGACTGCTTCTCCAACCTGACGGACAACAATGTCGTCGGCGTACTGGCCTCCATCCTGGAAAAGACGAACGAAGCCGGCATCCCGGTTTACGGCAGCGAGGTCGAACAGGTCAAGATCGGCTGCGTCGCCTCTGCCGGCATCGATTACGTGAAGCTCGGCCAGCAGACCGGCGCTATGGCAGCCAAGGTGCTCACGGGCGAGGCCAAAGCTTCGGATATCCCGTATGAGACCATTTCGGAATACAGCACCTACATCAACTCCCAGGCGATCAGCCAGCTGGGGCTGACCGTGCCCGCCGACATCGCTGGCAGCGCCGTCGAGGCGTCGGAATCATAAAAGCAGGAGATCATTATGCTGGATTTGCTGATCAGCACCGTAACGCAGGGCTGTATTTACGCCCTCCTGTCCTACGGTATCTACATTACCTATCAGATTCTTGATTTTCCGGACCTCACGGTCGACGGCAGCTTCCCGCTGGGAGCTGCCGTCACGGCCGTTCTTCTGACAAACGGCTGCAATCCCTATCTGACGCTTCTGGCGGCGACTGCCTGCGGCGCGCTGGCGGGTCTGGCAACGGGCCTTATCCACGTGCGCCTGCACGTGCGCGATCTGCTGGCCGGCATCATCACCATGACCGCACTGTTTTCCATCAATCTGCAGATTGCGGGTTCCAATCTCCCCGTGGAGCGGACGTTCGACACGATCTTCACTGCCGCGCCGACCATGGCAGTCCTGGGAGGCGCCAATCTGATGGTGAGAAAGCTGATCCTCAGCGGGATCCTTGCGCTGATCGGAAAACTGCTTCTGGACTGGTACCTTAAAACGAAGAGCGGCCTGCTGCTGCGCGCGACCGGCAACAACGCTGCGCTCGTCACGACGCTGGCCCGGGACAAGGGCGCCATGAAGATTCTCGGCCTTGTAATTGCCAACAGCTTTGTGGCGCTTTCCGGGTGTATTGTCTGCCAGGAGCAGCGCGCGTTCTCTGCGACCATGGGCACTGGCCAGATGGTGTTTGGCCTGGCCGCCGTCATTATCGGCAGCACGATTTTCAAGCGCGTTAGCTTTGTAAAGGGGACCACGGCTGCGCTCGTCGGCAGCATTTTGTACAAGGCCTGCATCCAGGTGGCGATCAGCCTGGGACTGCCTGCAAATTTGCTCAAACTCATCACGGCCGTTTTGTTCCTGCTGGTGCTGGTGATCGGAAATCTCAAAAAGGAGGCGTCCCGTCATGCTGGAGCTTGAACATATTTCAAAGATATACAACCCCGGCACAATCACGGAGACCTGCCTGTTTGACGATTTCAGTCTCTCTATCGAGAAGGGCTCGTTCGTCTCCGTCGTCGGGAGCAACGGAAGCGGAAAGACCAGCATGCTCAACATCATCTGCGGCTCCATTCCGGTGAGTGCCGGCCGGGTCCTCATCGGCGGACAGGACATCGGGAAAATCAAGGAATTCGAGCGTTACCGCAGCATCGGCCGCGTCTATCAGAATCCGGCCTTGGGCACCTGTCCGGATCTGACGATCTTGGAGAACATGTCGCTTGCAGATAACAAGGGGAAGAAATACGGGCTCGGCACCGGCATCAATCACAAGCGCGAGGATAGCTACCGCGCCCAGCTGAAGGAGCTTGGACTCGGTCTGGAGGACAAGCTGAATGTGCGCATCGGCAGTCTCTCGGGCGGTCAGCGGCAGGCGGTTGCCATGCTGATGGCGACCATGACGCCAATTGACTTTTTGATTCTGGATGAACACACGGCCGCGCTTGATCCCAAGACTGCGGACGTCATCATGGAGCTGACCGACCGGATCGTGCGCGAAAAGGGACTGACCGCTGTGATGGTGACGCACAATCTGCGCTACGCCGTCCAGTACGGCGACCGGCTTCTCATGATGGATCGCGGGAGAACCGTAATGGACCGCTCCGGCGAAGAGAAGAAGAAGACGAGCGTACAGGACGTTCTACAGATGTTCAACCAGATCAGCATCGAGTGCGGCAACTGAGGCGTGCTTGCATGGCGGGCGCCCGTGTGATACGATGAGAAAAAACAGGGAGGCAGCCATGGAAGAAATCAAGCTTGGACGGTACCGCCATTTTAAGGGCAAGGAGTATGAGGTCTTGTATCTGGCAACGCACTCGGAGACGCGGGAGCCGATGGTTGTTTACCGCGCCCTTTACGGAGAATTCGGCGTCTGGGTACGGCCTGCCTCGATGTGGAACGAGACAGTGGAACGCGACGGAAAGACCTATCGGCGTTTTACCTATATTGGGAAGGATAACGGCGGTGAGGAAAACAGATAGGCGGTCATAAGCAACCAGAATAGCCGGGACATGCAAAATGCATGTCCCGGCGGCTTTTTAAAGTTATAATTTTGATAATTACGGTTATAATGTATGGAATTTGTGCGAAAGGGCTTTACAATCCTACAAATACTGTTATAATTATAAATAATATAAGGGTTAATGCATATGTGGAAGAATAACCAAAAGCGTGAAATACGTAACTTCTGTGAAAGGAAGCGTGCGATATGAAAAACAGCGGCATTGGATCAGACAGGCGGAAAAAGGGCTTTACCCTGATGGAACTGCTGATCGTGGTGGCGATTATCGCGATTCTGGTGGCAATTTCAATCCCCGTATTCGCCGGCCAGCTCGAACGGGCGAAGGAGGCGACCTGCCTGGCGAACAGACGATCGCTCAAATCCCTCGTGACGGAGAGCTGGATGTCTGGCGGGCAGGCGGCTGTGGATTCGGCTTGCAAGGAAAACCAGGGCCTTTTTAACTGCCCGGATGGCGGAACAATCGATTATTACATCGATTCTGAAACTGGCGTCTGCACGGTCGTATGCTCGTATCATGACAAGCAGGATCCCGCGAAAAAGGTGACATCGAAATTTGTCGAAACAACGCTGGGAACTGATGCAATCTTAAAAGGCAGCCGAATTGACTCAACATCAGCAGGTGGAAAGAAGACAAATAAAATAAATAAAGAAATTCAAGATCGGGGATTCAACCTGGAGAAGATGGGCGCCAAAAGCTGGGCAATCATCAATGCCAGCAACAATAAAGGCACAGGGACGGATCTCGTCTGGTCTAGCTTCGATATCTCCGGAGTAACGTATACATATTCCAGCGTTCCGGCAATCGACTATAATTATAGTAGTAATAGCTATTCTGTTGGTATGGCGAAGGTTGGAACTCCAAATGGGTATGCAGAAAATTATAAATACAATGTGCTGCTGCCTAACAAGAATAGTATATCTGACAATGTTGCGAATGAGTTGGGCAACTGCAAATCGTTCACCACTTACGCCCAGGCGCTGGCCTATTATAATTCTCTTTCGCCGGTTAAAAAATAATGCTTGAAATCCGTCCTCTTGTATGCTAAAATATCCAAGTCTGTGAAAAGGATGGTCCTCTGCCACTGCCGGTACCGAGGTACTGCGGCGTTACTTTGTGGCATGAACGTCTTAATTTGAAGGAGGACAAACTATGGATCTCATGAAGGCTGTAGCCAGCCAGTACATGAAGACCGAACTGCCGACGATGGATGTCGGCGACACCGTTCGTGTCGACGTGAAAATCAAGGAAGGTTCCCGCGAAAGAGTTCAGGCGTTTGAGGGAACGATCATCGCCAGAAAGCACGGCGGCCTCGAGGAATCGATCACCGTTCGCCGCATTTCCTACGGCGTCGGCTGCGAGAAGGTTTTCCCGATTCACTCTCCCAATGTTGTGAACGTAGAAACCGTCCGTAAGGGCAAGGTCCACAGAGCGAAGCTCTATTACCTGCGCGATCGTCTCGGCAAGTCCGCAAAGGTCAAGGAAAAGGTCTGATTCAGCCGAACAAAAGAGGAGCCGTATGGCTCCTCTTTTTTCACCTTTCCGGCAGAGCCGGATTTTGCCCCTTTTTTTATGGGCAAAACATGTGTATAATAACAATCATGATTAGCCTGCCGGAAGATTCGGAGGAGCAAATAATGGATTCTGAGGATAAAAAGTCCGTTCTGGATGAAAAAGATCTGACGCCGCAGCAGCCGGAGGAGCCGGAAAAGTCTCCCGCCGTGCAGAAGGAAAGACCCGGCTACGAGGCCTTCGCCATGCTGCAGGATCTGGTCACGATTCTCGCGATCATCACGATCGTGTTCGTGTTTTTCTTCCGGCTGGTCGGCGTGGACGGCAGTTCCATGTTCCCGACGTTCTATAACCGGGACTATCTGGTTTTGGAGAGCAACTTTCTCTACCGGACGGTCGAAGCCGGAGACATTGTGGTCGTAAACGTTCCGGCCTACGCCGACAAGGGACCGCTCGTAAAGCGGGTCGTTGCGACAGGCGGGCAGACTGTGGATATTGATTTTGACGCCGGCGTCGTCTATGTGGACGGCAAGGCGCTGAACGAGCCTTACATTGCAGAACCGACGCACGAGAGCTTTGAGGAATACGGGGAGAGTCTGACCTATCCGCTGACGGTGCCGGACGGCTGTGTTTTTGTAATGGGCGACAACCGGAACAACTCGATGGACAGCCGCTTTTCGCCCATCGGCTGCGTCGACCTCGACTGCGTGCTGGGAAAGGCAATCTTCGTGATCTTCCCGGGACAGCAGACCGACAACAGCGGCAACATAACGGGCTCGCGTGATTTTGGCAGAATTGGAGCGGTATCCTGATGGAGAACCAGTCTGGCAAGGAACTGAATATACAGTGGTATCCCGGCCACATGACCAAGACGCGCCGGATGCTCGAGGAGAATCTCAAGCTGGTGGACGCAGTCTGTGAGGTGCTTGACGCCCGCATCCCGGTCTCAAGCCGGAATCCCGACATCGACGCGCTGCTCGGCTCAAAGCCGCGCATGATCGTACTGAACCGTGCCGATATGGCAGACCCGGAAGGGCTTAAAAAATGGTCGGCCTATTTCCGCGCGCGCGGATATGCGGTCCTTGCGACCGACTGCAAGTCCCGAAGCGGCATATCGCGTTTCGTCCCCACCGTGCGGAGCCTGCTCGCTGAAAAACTGCAGCGGTACGCCGACAAGGGGCAGGCCGGAAGGCCGCTCAAGATCATGATCGTCGGCATCCCCAATGTCGGCAAGTCGACGCTCATCAACCAGATTTCCGGTAAAAAGGGCGCCAAAGCCGAGAACCGGCCGGGTGTGACGCGCGGAAAGCAGTGGGTCTCGGTCGACCAGGGCCTTTTGCTGCTCGACACGCCGGGAATTCTGTGGCCCAAGTTCGACGACGCCGAGACCGGTATGCGCCTGGCGTATACGGGCGCTGTCAAGGACGACGTGATCGACATCGAAACGCTGGCCTGCCGCCTGGCGGAGCTTCTATGGAGCCGTTATCCCGACGCCCTGCGCGCCCGCTACAAGATCGACCTTCCGGAAAAAGCGGAGGGCTATGCCATCCTGGAGGCTGCCGGCAGAAAGCGCGGATTTTTGATCTCGCACGGCGAAATCGATACTGAACGGATGGCAAAGGTGCTTCTGGACGAATACCGGAGCTGCACGCTCGGGCGATTCACGCTGGAAAGCCCGGAGAATGGAGAAGAACATGACGGAAAAACCGGATCTGTGGAAGTTTGAGCGCGAGGCCCGGTCGGCAGGCGCGCAGGTGATCTGCGGTGTCGACGAGGCGGGCCGCGGGCCGCTGGCGGGGCCGGTCTGCGCGGCGGCGGTCATATTGCCGTTCGGGCTGGAAATTGACGGCCTGAACGACTCCAAAAAACTGACGGACAAAAAGCGCCGTGAGCTGTTTGACGTCATCACGTCCGCTGCGGTAACCTACGGCATCGCGTTTGCGAGTGAAAAAGAGATTGACGAAATCAACATCCTCCAGGCTACCTTTCTGGCCATGGAGCGCGCGCTCGCTCAGCTGACCGTCCGGCCGTCCCTCACGCTGATCGACGGCAACCGTGCAAAGGATTTCGGCCTTCCTGTTCAGACCATTGTAAAAGGGGACAGCCTTAGTGCCAACATCGCGGCGGCTTCCATCCTCGCAAAGGTGACGCGGGACCGGCTGATGGAGGAAATGGCGGTAAAATATCCGCAGTACGGGTTTGAAATTCACAAAGGCTACGGCACCAAGCGCCATTATGAGGCGCTGGCGCAATACGGCCCCTGCGAGATCCACCGCAGGACGTTTTTGAAAAAACTGTATGGAGAATAAAGAATTGCTCGGCCCATGGGGCGAAGTTCTGGCAGTCGACCATCTGCGCGCGAAGGGGTACGCCATTATGGCCTGCAACTACCGCTGCCGCTTCGGGGAGATCGACATCGTCGCCAGAGACAAGAAATACCTCGCATTTGTCGAGGTCAAGCTGCGCAAAACCGCCGCGCACGGCGAGGCAAAGGAATTCGTCGACGCGCGAAAGCAGGAGAAGCTTAAAAAGACGGCCATGTTTTATCTTGAGGAAAACGAGACAAAGCTTCAGCCGCGCTTCGACGTAATCGAAATTTACGCCCCGGATGGTCTTGCCACCAAGAGACCGGATATCCACCATCTGGAGGACGCATTCCAGTAACTTTTCCGCGGATGCTCCGCGGTCAACTCCGAAAGGTTGTGTCGTCATGCAATATCTGAGCACAAGAGATCATTCGCTCCGCTATTCGGCTTCCCAGGCCATCGTCCAGGGACTCAGCCGCGAGGGCGGGCTTTTTCTGCCGGAAAGCATCCCCTCGCTGGGGGAGGGCATGCTTTCCCGGCTGTCCGCGCTGCCGTATCCCGAGCGCGCGGTGCAGGTCATGAAGCTGTTCCTCGACGAATTTACCGAAGACGAGCTGCGCGGCTACGCAAAAAAAGCCTACAGCGGGCAAAAATTCGATACGCCTGCCGTCGCTCCGGTCACAACACTGGAGAACGGCCTGCATGTGCTCGAGCTCTGGCACGGCCCGACCTGCGCCTTCAAAGATATGGCGCTGCAGATGCTGCCGTATCTGCTCACGGCCTCGCTGCGCAAAACGGGCGAGGAAAAGACCGCCTGCATCCTGGTCGCGACCTCCGGCGACACCGGAAAGGCTGCGCTCGAGGGCTTCCGCGACGTCGAGCATACGAAAATTCTGGTGTTTTACCCAAAGGACGGCGTGTCCGACATTCAGAAGCTGCAGATGGTGACGCAGGAGGGCGGAAACGTCGGCGTCGAGGCTGTCGTCGGTAACTTCGACGACGCGCAGACAGGCGTCAAACGAATCTTCTCTGATCCCGCGCTGCGTGCGGAACTGTCCGGAAAAGGCTATTTCCTGTCCTCGGCCAATTCGATCAACTGGGGCCGCGTGCTGCCGCAGATCGTCTACTACATATCTTCCTACTGTGATCTGCTCGCGCGCGGGGAGATCCGGCCGGGAGAAAAAATCAATTTCTGCGTCCCGACCGGCAACTTCGGCAATATTCTGGCCGGCTACTACGCAAAAAAAATGGGTCTTCCGGTCGAAAAGCTGATCTGCGCCTCGAACGCCAACAACGTTCTGACCGAATTTATCGAGACGGGCGTATACGACCGCAACCGCCCGTTCTACACGACGACCTCGCCTTCCATGGATATCCTGATCTCCTCCAATCTCGAGCGGCTTCTCTATCTGGTCTGCCAGTCCGACGAAGAGGTGCGCGGGTACATGGAGTCCCTTGCCAGGACAGGCCGCTATGCGGTATCTGAAGCGATCCGCCGCGAGATCCAGGCGAACTTCGCCTGCGGCTTCTGCGACGACGATGGCACGGCCGAGACGATCGGCAGCATGTTCCGCGAGCGCGGGTACCTGATCGACACGCACACGGCCGTCGCCTGCACGGTGCTCGGCCGGTACCGGGAAAGATCGCGTGATTTGACGCCCGCAGTGGTCGTCTCCACGGCGAGTCCGTTCAAATTCTGCGCCAGCGTGCTGCATGCCCTGGGCGAGGAGCATCCGGCGCCCGGAACCGCCGTCATAGCCCAGCTCGCCGAAAAGACCGGGAGAAGCGCGCCCGTACCGCTCGCTTCGCTGGCAGGTAAAAAAGTGCGGTTTGAGGGCGTCGCGGAAAAAGAGGAAATGACCCGCGTGGTCACGGAGTTTTTAAGATAAGATGGCACTGTACGCAATCGGAGATCTGCATCTTTCGCTCGGCTCCGACAAGCCGATGGACGTCTTCGGCGGCCGCTGGGAGGGCTATGTGGACAAGCTCCGCGAGGGCTTTTCCGTTGTGACGCCCGAGGACACGACTGTTTTGCTGGGTGATCTCAGCTGGGCGCTGGCGCTGGAGGACGCGCGGGAGGATTTCGCTTTCATCGCGGCGATTCCCGGCAGAAAGATCCTTCTGAAGGGCAACCATGATTACTGGTGGAGCACGGCGGCAAAATTTGAAAAATTCTGCCGCGAAAACGCGTTTGAAAACATCTTCGTGCTGAACAACAACTGCTTTTTTTACGATGACCTTGCGCTGTGCGGAACACGAGGCTGGTTTTACGAAGAGGATCAGAAGGGGAGTCACGACGAAAAGATTTTCCGCCGCGAGCTCGGCCGGCTGGAGACTTCGCTCCGGGCGGCGGCCGACCACGAAAAATTCTGCTTTCTGCACTATCCGCCGCGCTATCGCGGCTATGAGTGCCGGGAAATTCTGGAGCTTTTGTCCTCGTACGGCGTGCAGCGCTGCTTCTACGGTCATCTGCACGGAGACAGTCTGAAGCTCGCGATTCAGGGCCCGTTTGAAGGCGTCGATTACCGCCTCCTATCGGCTGATTATGTAAACTTCAAGCCGCAGAAGCTTCTTGGTTAAAAAGAAAATAAAAAAATAGTGGAAATATTCCAAAATGTCTGATAGAATATTACGGATTCAATATCGGTGAATAACGGCTTTTAAAGCGGCCGCACCACATAGGAGGATAAACCACAATGAACGTGAAAAGCGTAGAAAAAGAAAAGGGCAGCGCAAAGGTCGTTGTCGAAATCGGCAAGGACGAGTTTGAGACCGCCCTGGGCAAGGCCTATGCAAAGGCAAAGAAGAACATCATGGTTCCCGGCTTCCGCAAGGGCAAGGCGCCCCGCAAGGTCGTGGAGGCCATGTATGGTGCGACTGTTTTTTATGAAGACGCCATCAACGAGATCTTCCCGGAGATCTATGATTCCGCCATCAAGTCCCAGGAGCTCAAGGCTGTCGGCGCTCCGTCCATCGCGAACATGGAGACGCCCGAAGAGGGCGGTGTCGTGCTGACCCTTTCCACGGAGCTCTATCCCGAAGTGACCCTCGGCGCCTACAAGGGCATCGAGGTTCCGAAGACCCCCGTCTCCGTCACCAAGGCCGAAGTCGACGCCGAGATCCAGAAGCTCGTCGACCGCAACGCCCGCATCGAGACCGTCGACCGTCCCGCCAAGAAGGGCGATACCGTCATCCTCGATTTCGAGGGCTTTGACAACGGCGTGCCGTTCAAGGGCGGCAAGGCCGAAAAGTATTCCCTGAAGCTCGGCACCGGTTCCTTTGTCCCCGGCTTTGAAGAGGCGCTCGAGGGCGTCACCGCAGGCGAGGAGAAGGACGTTGACGTCACTTTCCCGACCGATTATACGCCGGAACTGGCAGGCAAGCCCGTTGTCTTTAAGTGCAAGATCCACGAGGTCAAGGAGACCATTACGCCCGAGGTCGACGACGAGTTCGCCAAGGATGTCTCTGAATTTGATACGCTGGCCGCACTGCGCAAGGATCTCAAGGCCAAGCTGACCAAGGACCGTCAGGACGAGGCCGACCGTGCGTTTGAAAACGCTGCCGTCGAGCTGGCCGCCTCCAACATGACTTGCGACATTCCCGCCTGCATGATCGACGAGCAGGTCGACAAGCATCTCGAGCAGTTCTCTTATCAGCTGCAGTCTCAGGGCATGAAGCTTGAGGACTATCAGAAGATGATCGGCGCCGACACCAACGCGCTGCGCGCCAACATGCGTCCGATGGCTGAGACCACCGTCCGCTCCAACGTGCTTCTGAGCGAGATCGTCCATGCCGAGAACATTGAGGTCTCCGACGAAGAAATCGACGCTGAGATCGCAAAGCTCGCTGAGCAGTACAAGATGGAAGTCGAGAAGGTCAAGGAACTCGTCGACCGCGCCTCCATCAAGTCCGATCTGGCCGGCCGCAAGGCTGTCAAGCTGATCGTCGACAACGCCGTCGCGATCGAGCCGGAAAAGAAGACCAAGAAGACCGCCGAGAAGAAGGACGCCGCCGAGGGAACGGCCGAGGAAGCGCCTGCCGAGGAGACGAAGGAATAATTCCTGTTTCGGATGGTTAGAATGTTTCATCCGAAGAAAGGAGCTTTACTATGAGTTTGGTACCGTATGTCGTGGAGCAGACCAGCCGCGGAGAGCGTTCTTATGATATTTTCTCCCGTCTGCTGAACGACCGCATTGTCTTTTTGTCCGAAGAGGTTAACAGCGTCACCGCGAGTCTCGTGGTGGCCCAGATGCTCTATCTGGAAGCGCAGGATCCCGACAAGGACATTCAGTTTTATATCAACAGCCCGGGCGGCTCCATCACGGACGGCATGGCGATCTATGACACGATGCAGTATATCAAGTGCGATGTGTCGACCATCTGCGTCGGTATGGCGGCGTCCATGGGCGCGTTCCTGCTCGCGGCCGGCGCAAAGGGCAAGCGTATCGCGCTGCCCAACGCTGAGATCATGATCCATCAGCCGCTCGGAGGCGCGCAGGGCCAGGCCACGGATATGAAGATCCAGGTCGAGCGTATGCTGCGCATTAAGGAACAACTCAATCAGATCTTGGCCGAGCGCACCGGCAAGCCGATCGAAACCATCCGCCAGGACACCGAGCGTGACAACTTCATGACCCCGGAAGAGGCGCAGGCTTACGGCCTTATCGACAAGGTCATCTACAAGCGTTAATTTTGCATCCCCGAAAGGAGGAGGAACCTTGGCAAGAGACAGTATCCGCTGCTCTTTCTGCGGCAAGCGGCAGGAGCAGGTCAACCGGATCATTGCCGGCCCCAACGTGTACATCTGCAACGAATGCGTCGACCTCTGCGCGAGCATTCTGCGCGACGAGATGCACACGGGCACTACGCCGGAGCTTGAGCTTCCGGACACCCTCCCAACTCCTCAGGAAATCAAATCCTACATGGATCGCTACATCATCGGGCAGGAGGCGACCAAGGTCGCCCTGTCCGTAGCGGTGTATAACCATTACAAAAGAATCTACTTTGAAAACAAGTCCGACGTCGAGCTGCAGAAGAGCAACATTCTGATGATCGGACCGACCGGCTCCGGCAAAACTCTTTTTGCGCAGACGCTGGCCAAGGTTCTGAACGTACCCTTTGCCATCGCGGATGCAACCACGCTGACGGAGGCCGGTTATGTGGGCGAGGATGTCGAAAACATCCTTCTGCGGCTGCTGCAGGCGGCAGATTTCGATGTGGAGCTGGCACAGCGCGGCATCATTTACATCGACGAAATGGATAAGATCGCCCGCAAGAGCGAGAACCCCTCCATCACCCGCGACGTGAGCGGCGAGGGCGTTCAGCAGGCGCTTCTGAAAATTCTCGAGGGCACGGTCGCGAACGTTCCGCCTCAGGGCGGCCGCAAGCACCCCCAGCAGGAGTTTATCCAGATCGACACCACCAATATTCTCTTTATCTGCGGCGGCGCGTTTGACGGTCTGGACAAGATCATCGAGCAGCGCACCGATAAATCCTCCATTGGATTTGACTCCGATATTCAGAGCAAGAATCAGCGCGACGTGGGCAAGCTGTTCCATCTTGTACAGCCGCACGATCTTTTGAAGTTCGGTATTATCCCCGAGCTGGTCGGCCGTCTGCCGGTCATCACCTCGCTGGACAGCCTGCGGAAGGAAGACCTGGTTCGCATTCTGACGGAGCCGAAGAACGCCCTGTGCAAGCAGTATCACAAGCTGCTCGAGTACGACCAGGTTTCGCTGAGCTATGAGTCGGGCGCGCTCGACGCGATCGCGGAAAAGGCGATCGACCGTCAGATCGGCGCCCGCGGCCTGCGGGCCATCATGGAAGAGATCATGACGAAGATCATGTATGAGATCCCGTCCGATCCGACCATTCAGAGTGTTCTCATTACAGAGGCGTGCGTGCGAAACGGCGAAAAGCCCGTCGTCACGAGAGACGCCAGCAAGCCCCGTGCTCCCATCAAGAACGCGGGAATCACTCTGTAAGAAAGAAGAAGGGGGCATTTTCGGATGCTTCCTTCTTTTGCTACTTGTCACTCCATGGAAAGGAGCGTAATTTATGAGCGAATATCAGTTTCCCGTAAGCATGCCAATCCTGGCGCTGCGCGGTCTTGTGGTCTTTCCGGCGATGATGACGCATTTCGACGTCGGCCGTGAGAAGTCTGTGCGCGCGGTGGAGGAAGCCATGCGCGCCGACCAGCGAATTTTCCTGGTCGCGCAGAAGGATATCCAGGTCGACGATCCGAAGCGCGCCGACCTCTTTGAAGTCGGTACGGTTGCGGTCATCAAGCAGATCCTGAAAATGCCCGGCGACAACATGCGCATTCTGGTCGAAGGCAAGTACCGCGGAGCCGTCACGGATTTTATCCAGAACGATCCGTATCTCTTTGGGCGCATCGAGGCAGTGCCGGAGAGCGGCTACAGCAAGACGCTGCCGCGCGTAGAGGCGCTGCTGCGGCAGGGCCACTCCCTTTTTGAACAGTTCACCGATCTGGCTGCGAAGAACATGCAGGACGGGCTGCTGGAGGTCATGGCCTCGCAGGACCCGGGCTTCGTTGCGGATTTCATCGGACAGAACACCAGCATTTCCTATTCCGACAAGCAGAAGCTGCTTGAGCAGCAGCATCCGGTGCGCCGTCTCGAGCAGGCGGTGCAGATGCTGGCGCGCGAGCTGGATATTCTGCGTCTGGAGAGCGAAATCTCCGAAAAAGTGCAGGAGAACGTCAATAAGGGCCAGCGGGACTATTATCTGCGCGAGCAGCTCCATGTGATCCGGGATGAGCTGGGCGACGAGGACGAAGGTACCGACAGCGACGAATACCAGGAGAAAATCCGTGCTCTGAAGCTTCCGGAGCAGACGGAGGAAAAGCTTCTGAAGGAAGCCAAGCGCCTTGCGCAGCAGCAGGGAAATTCCGCCGAAGCGGCCGTGATCCGCAACTACCTGGACACGATTCTGGATCTGCCGTGGAACACGCGCACGGAGGAACGGCTGGACGTCAAGCAGGCCCGCCGCATTCTGGACGAGGATCATTTCGGCCTGGAGACCGTCAAAAAGCGTATTCTGGAGTCGCTGGCCGTCCGTCAGCTGGCGCCGGAGATGCCGGGGCAGATTCTATGCCTTGTCGGTCCTCCGGGCGTCGGCAAGACTTCGGTCGCCATCAGCATCGCCCGCGCGCTCAACCGCAATCTTGCAAGAATTTCGCTTGGCGGCGTGCATGACGAGGCGGAGATCCGCGGCCACCGCAAGACTTACATCGGCGCAATGCCCGGCCGCATCATGGCGGCCATTGCACAGGCAAAATCCAAAAACGCGCTGCTGCTGCTCGACGAGGTCGACAAGCTCGGCAGCGATTACAAGGGCGATCCTTCGTCCGCACTGCTAGAGGTGCTCGACTCCGAGCAGAACAGCAGCTTCCGCGACCACTACCTCGAGGTGCCGTTTGACTTGAGCGAATGCATGTTCATCACGACGGCCAATACGACCGAGACGATTCCCCGGGCGCTGCTCGACCGCATGGAGGTTATCGAACTGGGCTCCTACACGGATGAGGAGAAGCTGCAGATCGCCAAGCAGCATCTGCTGCCCAAGCAGCTCAAAAAGCACGGCATTCCCAAGGGAACCGTGCGCGTGACGGACGACGCCGTCCGCGAGATCATCGCCTGCTACACGAGAGAGTCCGGCGTCCGGAATCTCGAGCGCGAGTTGGCCGGCGTCTGCCGCAAGTGCGCCATGCGCCTGGTGTCGGACAATCCGCCGAAGCGCATCGTTGTAACGGGCAGTAATCTGGACAAGTACCTCGGCACGCGAAAGTTCCTGCCGGACGAGCTTCCCGCGACAGACCAGGTCGGTCTTGTGACGGGCCTCGCCTGGACCACCGTCGGCGGCGAAACGCTCGATGTGGAGGTCAACGTGGTCGACGGAACCGGAAAACTGGAGCTGACTGGCAATCTCGGCGACGTGATGAAGGAGTCGGTCTATGCCGCCATGAGCTATATCCGCTCGCGCACGGCGTTCTATGAGCTGCCTGCCGATTTCTACAAGACGAAGGATATCCATGTCCATTTCCCGGAGGGCGCGGTACCGAAGGACGGCCCGTCCGCCGGTATCACGGTCTGCACTGCAATCGTTTCGGCTCTGACCGGCGCGCCCGTGCGGCGCGATATCGCCATGACGGGCGAGATTTCGATCCGCGGCCGTGTGCTGCCCATCGGCGGACTCAAGGAAAAGACGATGGCTGCGCTGCGGCACGGCATTAAGACCGTGATCATCCCGGCCGCCAACGAAAAGGACCTGGACGATATCGACCCGACTGTGCGCGCTGCGCTCAATTTTATCACCGTGACGCATGTCGACAGCGTTATTGCAGCAGCGCTCGATCTCTCGGTCTGCCGAAAGACGCCCGAGGGCAGCCAGAACGCCGCGGCTCCCGACCCGCTGGTTCTTCCGCCGCAGAAGACGCAGCGGCGCAAGCCCGGCATCCGGCAGTAGGTGAGCGGTATGAATCTGCACAATGCGGAATTTGTCCTCTCTGCCACCTCGGTGGCCGCCTGTCCCAGAGACGGGCTGCCGGCAGTGGCCTTCGCCGGAAAATCGAACGTGGGCAAGTCCTCCGTCATCAACCGCCTGCTGCTTCGGAAGAACTTTGCCCGCGTCGGTGAAGCACCCGGCAAGACTGTGCACATCAACTATTTTCGGATCGACGGGAAGCTCTATCTGGTCGACCTGCCCGGCTATGGCTACGCGAAGGTTTCCGCCGCGGAAAAGGAGCGGTGGGGGAAGCTCATGGAGGCCTACTTCGCCGCGCCCGATACGTTTGACCGCGGCGTGCTTGTCGTGGACGGAAGGCACGCTCCGACGGAAAACGACCGCATCATGTCAGATTTCTTCAAGGAAAGCGGAAAAACGTTCGCCGTCGCAGCCAACAAGTTTGACAAGCTGAAAAAAAGCGAGCAGCAGAAGAACCTCGCCGTGATCCGGGAAACGCTCGGGCTGGAGGAAAATATACCGCTCATTGCGTTTTCCGCTGAAACAGGCGAGGGCCGCGATGCGCTTCTGGCCTTTGTTCAGCACGGAATCGAATAGGATACTATATTTGCCGCAAAATTCTGTTTTGCGGCAAATACTTTTCATTCCCGGGAAAGTATGGTATACTGATTAAAATTACGGTTATGGGGAAGGTTTATCTTGAATTCATTTTCACAATGGCTCAGTCAGCTGCAGTTCGACGGCGTCTGGCAGACCGTGGTGCTCGTGGCGGCTTCGCTGCTCTGCATCACGTTCCATGAGACCTGCCACGGTCTGGTTGCCTATTGGCTCGGCGACCCGACCGCCAAGAACCAGGGACGGCTGACGCTCAATCCGATCAAGCACGTCGATCTGGCGGGCCTCATCATGATGGCAATCTGCCGCTTCGGCTGGGCAAAGCCTGTGCCGGTCGACATGCGGAACTTCAAAAACCCCAAGAGCGGCATGGCAATCACGGCGCTGGCCGGTCCCGTCTCCAATGTGCTGCTGGCCTATCTGGCTGTTCTCTTTTACAGCTTTTTCTATTATTTCTACGAAAAAAGCGGCTCGCAGGTCTGGTATGTCGTACTGGTGTTTTTCTCCTATCTGGAGATCATCAGCGCCGGCCTGGCGGTCTTCAACGTCTTTCCCATTCCGCCGCTCGACGGCTCGAAGGTGCTGTTTTCTTTCCTGCCCGATGAGAGCTATCACAAGCTCATGCGCTACGAGCGATACGGGATGATTCTGCTGATCATTCTGCTTTTTACAGACGTGCTCAATACGCCCCTGATCTTCCTGCGCGACGGGTTGCTGTCCGGGCTGGAAGCAATCGGCATTTGGCCGTATACGGCGCTTGTGCGCCTTTTGGGATAGGGGAATCCATGGAACAACCGAGTTTTCACCTGGACAGCGTCGTCCGCTCCAGGACAGAGAGCATGGAGGATTTTGACGGTCCGCTGGACGTCATCCTGCTGCTGCTGAGTAAAAACAAAATAGAAATACAGGATATCAGCATCACCTCCATCCTGGATCAGTATCTGGCCTATCTGGATGAACGCAAGCGCATGGACATGGAGATTGCCAGCGAGTTTATTGCCATGGCGTCCCACCTCATGTACATTAAGACCAAGATGCTGCTTTCCGCCGCCGAGCAGGCGGAGGCGGAGTCGGAGATGGACCTGCTGATTCAGTCCCTGAAGGAGCGCCAGCGCAAGGAGGCGTTCACACAGATCAAGTCCGCGATGGATGTCCTGACTGTGCGCAATGAGATCGGCCTCGGCCTTTTTACCAAGGGGCCGGAACCCTATCAGAAGGACAACACTTATCGCTATCAGCACGAGCCGGGGGATCTGCTTGCCGCTCTGGCGGCTATGGCCGACCGCAGCGAACGGCTGCTGCCGCCGCCGGCCTCCAGCTTTGCGGGAATCGTCGGCGCGGAGCCCTATCCGGTTACGAAAAAGTCGACAGAGGTGCTCAGGCGGCTGATCGCGCACGGCGTAGCGCGGTTTATAAGTCTGTTTCGCGGTAGCCGCAGCCGCTCGGAGATCGTGGCAACCTTTTTGGCGGTTCTTGAATTATGTAAACTTAAATCCATTGCCATCGACGGTGATTCTGAAAAGGACATCTCGGTGACATATCTAAAGATGCCGGATGAGGCGAAAACGGAAGCATAGGAGGCGGCCTGGATGGAACAAAATGATCTTCAGCGGGCCATCATGGCCGTGCTTTTCGCGGCCGGCGAGCCGGTCAGCGCACAGCGCCTGGCGGAGTCGCTGGAGAGGGACGTGGAGGAGATCGACCGCGAGACCAAGAGCCTTATGGACGAGCTCTCGTTCAACCGCAGCGGAATCCGGATTGTAAAGATGGAGGACGCCTATCAGATGTGCTCCTCGGCGGAGATGTCGGTGTGGGTCACAAAGACGCTCGAGACGAGAAAACCGCCGAAGCTTTCGCCCTCCCAGCTGGAGACGCTGACCGTCGTCGCATACTATCAGCCTGCCACCAAGGCGCTCATCGAGCAGATCCGCGGCGTAGACAGCGCCTATTGCGTGAGCGCGCTGCTGACGAAGAAGCTCATCTGCGAGGCGGGCCGTCTGAACGTGCCGGGGCGGCCGATCCAGTACCGGACGACGCCGGACTTTCTGCGCGTATTCGGGCTGCAGTCTCTGTCGGAGCTCCCGGAGATTGAAAAAGTGAATCTGGACGCCGGTGCGGCCGAGGCGGAGGTCCAGAGGACCGAAGCTGAGAAGACCGGGGGCGCCGAAACGGAGGGGGAGGCCGAATGACCTGGTGGATGATTGTCCTGCTGGTGCTGGCGGTTCTTTTTCTGATCGGCTGCATCCCCGTCGGAGTGGACGCCGCCTATCGGGAAACAGGGCTTGCGGTCGATCTGAAAATCGGACCGGTCGGTCTGCAGCTGCTTCCCAAAAAGGGAAAAAAGAAAAAGAAGAAGAAAGAGGAAAAGCCCAAGGAAAAAGGCAAGGGCAAATCCGCGATCCTCTCTGGTGGTCTGGAGGGCCTGCAGGCGCTGCTGGAGCTTCTTGTGGAGACACTGGGCGACCTGCGCAGAAAGCTCGTAATCAATGAGCTGACCATGACCGTGACGCTGGGCGGAAAGGATGCCGCGGCGGCCGCCTGCGGCTATGGAAAAGCCTGGGCTGTTATCGGCGGCATTACGCCGGTTCTGGACAATCTTTTTGTGGTAAAAAAGCGTGACATTCATCCGGTTCTCGACTATAATGAAACCAGTATAAAATTTGAGGCGCGGATTCTGCTGACGATCACGATTGGGCGGGCGCTGGATCTGCTGCTGACGGCGGGACTGAAATTCCTGAAAATTATGAAGGAAAATAAAAAGGCGGTGCAGAAACATGAATCATCCACTCTCTGACATGATGACCTCTTCCATGAGCAAGATCCGGGATTTGATCGACGTAAACACCGTAATCGGAACGCCGATTCAGACGCCGGACGGCGTGACCATTATTCCGGTCACCAAAGTGTCCATCGGCTTCGGCGGCGGCGGCACCGACTTTGCCACAAAGAACTATCCCGCCAATCGCGACAACGCCTTCGGCGGCGGTGCGGGCACCGGCATCAACATCATTCCGATCGCGTTCCTGATTATTCGCGGCGAGAGCGTGCGGATGCTTCCGGTCGCGGAGCCAGCCTCGACTTCTGTCGACCGCATCATCGAAATGGTGCCGGATATCCTCGACAAGGTTGAAAACATCCTTGACGAGCGCAAAAAGAAGAAGGAAGAGGATTCCGGAATTTAACTCGTATGGATCGGCGCCCGGCGCAAAAACTAGCACGGGTGATGATTCTTGAAAGGTAAATTTTATCGGACGGCAGCGGCAGCCACCGCCGCCGTCCTTCTTTTTTGCGGATCTGTTGGCGCTGCGCCGTCCGTTTCGGCAGGCAGCGCCATTCTGACAGACGAATCCGGGCTGGTTTTATTTGAGAAGAACGCCGACGAGCAAAGTCTGATCGCCAGTACGACCAAGATCATGACAGCGCTTCTTGTCTGCGAGGACGGGGATCTCGCGCACGTCGTCCGGGTCCCGGCTGAAGCCGCGGGCGTGGAGGGCTCCTCCATGTATCTGAAGGCCGGGGAGCGGCTCACCGTCAGGGAACTGCTCAATGGGCTCATGCTGTACTCCGGAAACGATGCCGCAATCGCGCTTGCAATTGCGAGCGCCGGCTCCGCAGAGAAGTTCGTGCGCCGCATGAACGAGCGCGCCGAGCGGCTGGGGCTTGCCAACACGCACTTTGCCAATCCAAACGGTCTGGACGACCCGGAAAACTATTCCACAGCTCGGGAGCTGGCCGCGCTCGCCGCCTGTGCCATGCGAAACGAAACCTTTCGGGAAATCGTCTCGCAGAGAAGCGCCGAAGCCGCAGGCAGGACGCTGACCAACCACAACCGCCTGCTCTGGCTTTACGAGGGCGCAGACGGCGTCAAGACGGGGTACACCCTGGCCGCCGGGCGAATTCTTGTCAGTAGCGCGATGCGCCGCGGCAGACGTCTTGTCGCTGTGACGATCCGGGACGGCGACGACTGGAACGACCATGAGGCGCTTTTGGATTACGGCTTCGGACTGCTGGAAGATAAGGAGCTTCTTCCGGCCGGGCAGGTTGTTGGGCAGATTCCGGTCGTCTCCGGCGGAAAGGCGACGGTAAAGCTTAAAATCCGGGAGCCCCTGAGGCTCTCGCTTTTTCCGGGAGAACAGCCGGAGCTGCGACTCTGCGCGCCGCGGTTTGCTTATGCGCCGGCTGTGTCCGGCGAGGCAGCCGGATACCTGGAGATTTTGTCGGACGGCACGGTACAGGCAAGGCAGACCGTATATTACGGTGAGACGGTCACCCGCGCGGCGGCCGCCGAAAAGAGTCTCTGGCAGCGAATATGGGGAGGATAAGATGGAAGAAAGACTGCAAAAAATCATCTCGCGCTACGGGGTCGCCTCCCGCCGCAAGGCGGAGGAGCTCATCGAGGAGCGCCGCGTGCGCGTCAACGGCAACACGGCGTCGCTGGGCGATACGGCCGTCGACGGCGAGGACGTGATCGAGGTGGACGGGAAGCCGCTGGGCCGCAATCCCGCCCGCGTCTATGTGATGCTCAACAAGCCGCGCGGCTACGTGACGACGCTGCAGGACGAACAGGGACGAAAGACCGTCGCCGAGCTCGTCGAGGGCTGCGGCGCGCGGGTCTATCCCGTCGGACGGCTCGACCTCTACTCGGAGGGCCTGCTGCTGCTCACGAACGACGGGGAGCTGGCCAACCGGCTGATGCATCCCAAAAATGAGGTTGAAAAGACCTACCTGCTCTGGGTGAGCGACTATACGCCCGAGAGCGAGGAGAAGCTGCGCAGCCCGGTTGAGATTGACGGCCGCAGGACAAGTCCTGCCGGGATCAAAAAGCTGAAGGCCGAAGGCAGCCTCGCGCTCTTCGAGGTGACGATCCACGAGGGAAGGAACCGGCAGATCCGCCGGATGTGCGAGGCCGCCGGGCTGACGCCCACGAGGCTTAAGCGTATTGCGGAGGGGCCGCTGCGCCTCGGCGATCTGCAGCCTGGAAAATGGCGCATGCTGACCGGCGAGGAACGGGAAGCACTGATGCAGGACTGAACGCGATCCAGCCAAAACTTTGCAATTCCGCTTGCAAAAAGCCCTCCAAGCTTGTATCATGTTACGGGATAAATCCGCCCGCCATTTTCGGCGGGCTTTTTCGGGAGGGAAGGCGCATGTCTTCTGACATCCTTACCATCATACATAACCGTCTGCACTCTTTTTCCAAGGGGCAGAAGCTGATTGCCAACTACATTCTGGAGTCTTACGACAAGGCCGCCTTCATGACGGCCAGCAAGCTCGGCAAGACCGTCAACGTGTCCGAATCCACGGTGGTGCGTTTCGCCGTGGAGCTGGGCTACGACGGGTATCCCAGCATGCAGAAAAATCTGCAGGAGCTCGTCCGGAACAAGCTCACCTCCGTGCAGCGCATCGAGGTCGCACACGACCGGATCGGCAACCAGGACGTGGTCTCCACCGTGCTGCAGTCTGACATCGACACGATCCGCATGACGGGCGAATCGCTCGACCGCGGGGAAATGGAGGCGGCCGTCCAGGCGATCCTCTCGGCCCGCAATATCTATATCGTGGGCGTGCGCTCCTCGGCGGCCATCGCAAGCTTTTTAAACTTTTACTTCCGCAATATCTTCGACAATGTGCATCTGATCTCCTCGACCGCTACAAGTGAGATGTTCGAACAGATGCTGCATGTTTCCCAGGGCGACGTGCTGATCGGCATCAGCCTGCCGCGCTACTCAAGCCGCACGGTCAAGGTAATGCAGTACGCGCACGATTCCGGGGCGACGGTCGTCGCGATCACGGACAAGCGCGAGGCGCCCGCCGGGCGCGTGGCGGATCATGTGCTGATCGCCAAGAGCGACATGGTCTCAATCGTCGACTCGCTCGTCGCGCCGATGAGCGTCGTCAACGCGCTGATCGTCTGCGTAAGCCGAAAACAGGAAAAGCAGCTCTCCAAGACCTTCGAGGACCTGGAGCGGCTGTGGGATGAGTATGATGTCTATGAACATATCGAATAAGGTCGTCGTCGTGGGCGGCGGCGCGGCCGGCATGTTCGCCGCCGGTACGGCGGCCTCCATGGGCTGCCGCGTAACGCTGCTGGAAAAAAACGAACGGCTGGGAAAAAAGCTATACATCACCGGAAAGGGCCGCTGTAATGTCACAAACGACTGCCCGCCGGAGGAATTCCTGAAAAACGTCCCCACCAACAGCCGCTTTCTTTACAGCGCGATCTACGGCTTTCCGCCGGAGCGGACAATCCGATTTTTTGAGGAGCACGGCTGCCCTTTGAAAACGGAACGCGGAAACCGTGTTTTTCCCGTTTCGGACAAGTCCGTCAGCGTCATCGACACACTGCGCACCTGGCTGCGCGAGCAGGGCGTCCGCGTGGTCTCAGGCACTGCCGAGTCGATCGAGACGGAGGACGGCGCAGTGACCGGCGTGCGGACGCAGACGGAGGTATGGGATGCCGACTGCGTCGTTCTGGCGACAGGCGGCTGCTCATACCCGTCCACCGGCTCGACGGGCGACGGCTATCGGCTGGCGTCCGCGGTCGGGCATACCATCTCGGAGCCGGTCGGTTCCCTGGTGCCGCTTGTGGAAAAGGGGCACTGGTGCGCGCAGATGCAGGGACTGAGCCTGAAAAACGTCACAGCCAGGCTTGTGGACGCGAAGGGGAAAACGGTTTTTGAGGAATTCGGCGAACTGATGTTCACGCATTTCGGACTCTCCGGTCCGGTTATTCTGAGCGCGAGCGCTCACATGAAAAAAGATGCACAATACACGATCTCGCTCGATCTCAAGCCTGCGCTCGACGAACAAAAGCTCGACGCGCGGCTGCTGCGGGATTTTGAAAAATATCAGAACCGCAACTTTGAAAACGCTCTGCAGGACCTGTTTCCGCGCACGATGATTCCCGTGATCGTAAAGCGCAGCGGGATTGAACCCGAGGAAAAGATCAACGAACTCACGCGTGAGCAGCGCAAAACGCTTTTGCAGCTCATCAAGAATTTCACGCTGGAAATCGCCTGCAAGGCGCCTGTCGAGGATGCCATTGTCACTTCGGGGGGCGTAAGCGTAACCGAAGTCAATCCGAAGACAATGGAGTCCAAGCTCGTAAAAGGCCTGTATATCGCGGGAGAGCTGCTGGATGTGGACGCCTATACGGGCGGCTTCAATCTGCAGATTGCCTGGGCGACCGGCTACGCTGCCGGCTGCGCTGCCGCAAAAGAGAAATGGGAGGATACGCCAGATGCCTGAAAAACACGTCTCCGTCGCGATCGACGGCCCGGCCGGCGCAGGAAAGAGTACGCTGGCTCGCCGCGCCGCCAAGGAACTCGGTTATCTTTATGTCGACACCGGCGCGATCTACCGCACAGTCGGCTGTTACATGAAGCTGATGGGCATCGGACCGCGCGACGTCGACGGCGTCACGCGGCTGCTCGACGAGGTGGGGATTTCCATCCGCTACGGGGAAGACGGCCTGCAGCACATGATCCTGAACGGTCAGGACGTTACGGGGGAGATCCGCACGCCGGAGATGTCCCACTATGCCTCCTGCGTGTCCGCGATTCCGGCCGTCCGGGAATTTTTGCTGGAGATGCAGAGAAAGCTTGCCCGCGAGAACTCCGTCGTCATGGACGGCCGCGACATCGGCACAGTCGTGCTGCCGAACGCCGACGTCAAGGTCTTTCTGACGGCTTCGCCCGAGGTTCGGGCCGAGCGTCGCTGCCGCGAGCTGGAGGAAAAAGGGGAGAGCGTCTCCTATGACCAGGTGCTTTCCGATATGAAAAAGAGAGACCGGCAGGACTCCACGAGGGCGACCGCGCCGCTGCGTCAGGCGGCGGACGCCGTGCTGCTCGATACCTCCGGGCTGACGCTGGACGAATCGTCGCAGCGCCTGCTGAAGATCATCCGTGCCAAGATCAAGAAGGAAAAGTGAGCATGAATATCCTGCTTGCCCGGACAGCCGGCTTTTGCTTCGGCGTGGACCGTGCGGTTTCCATCGCGGAAAAAGCGGCAGCCGACGGTGAAAAGACCGTAACCCTCGGGCCAATTATCCACAACCGGCATGTTGTCGCGCATTTTGAGTCGCTTGGCATCCGCGTAATCGAGCGCCCCGAGGAGGCCGAGCCGGGCACGACGGTCATCATCCGCTCGCATGGAGTCTCGCGCGCGGTCAGCGAGGAGCTGGATAGACGGCAGGTAAAGGTGCTGGACGCGACCTGTCCGTTTGTAAAAAAGATCCATCGGATCGTCTCTTCCGCGGAGCAGGAGGGCCGTCAGCCTGTGATCATCGGCACCCGTACGCATCCCGAGGTGGAAGCCATCGCAGGATGGTGCGTGCATCCGCTCGTCTTTGAGACGCCGGAGGAGCTCTTACAGTGGCTTTCCTCGGATCCAGGATGCGCCGCACAGCCCATCAGCATGGTTTCCCAGACGACCAGCACGCAGAAATTATGGGAAAGTTGCTGCGAAATCGCAAAAAAAGAGTGTACAAATTGCAAAATCTTTGATACAATATGTAATGCTACGGAAATGCGGCAGAAAGAAGCCTCAGAGCTCTCTCAAAGATGCGACGCCATGGTCGTTGTCGGAGATACACGCAGCTCCAATACGGGACGTCTAGCCATGATCTGCAGGCAGTACTGCAATACGGTCGCGCTGATCGATCAGGCGGACGACTTGGATATGAGCCTTTTTTCCGGGGCACATACTGTGGGTATCACGGCAGGAGCATCTACTCCGGCGTGGATAATTAAGGAGGTAAACAACAAAATGACTGATGAAATCAAGGTTGAAGCTGCACCGGAGGAGACATTTGCCGAACTTCTAGAGCAGTCCCTCAAAACTTTAAATAATGGAGATAAGGTAACCGGTACGGTCATGGCCATCGGCTCCACCGAAGTGGAAGTCGATCTCGGCACCAAGCATACCGCCTACATCCCGCTGGATGAGTTCTCTACCGATCCGTCCGTTAAGCCTGAGGATTGCGTCAAGGTCGGCGATCAGGTCGAGGCCGTCGTAGTTCATGTAAACGACAGCGAAGGCGTCATCCGCCTCTCCAAGAAGCGTCTCGAGGCCGGCAAGGCCTGGGAAGAGATCGAAGCCGCCGTTGACAGCAAGGAAGTCATGGAAGGCCTCGTCACCGAAGAAAACAAGGGCGGCATCGTCGCGAGCGTTAAGGGCGTCCGTGTGTTCGTGCCCGCCTCTCAGACCGGCATTCCCAAGGGCGGCGATCTCGGCGAGCTTGTCAAGAAGACTGTCAAGCTGAGAATTACCGAAGTCAACCGTGCCCGCCGCAGAGTCGTCGGTTCCATCCGCTCCGTCGCTTCCGAGCAGCGCAAGGCCGCCCAGGAGAAGATCTGGAGTGAGATCGCAGTCGGCAACCACTATCACGGCGTTGTAAAGTCCCTGACGTCTTACGGCGCGTTCGTGGACATCGGCGGCGTCGACGGCATGGTTCATGTGTCCGAGCTGTCCTGGAACCGCATCAAGAATCCGTCCGAAGTCGTCAAGGTCGGCGACGAGATCGACGTCTTCGTCATCGCGCTCGACCCCGAAAAGAAGAAGATTTCCCTCGGCTACAAGACCGAAGAGACCAACCCGTGGGTTCTGTTCACCAAGCAGTTCCAGGTGGGCGACGTCACCAAGGTCAAGATCGTCAAGCTCATGACCTTCGGAGCCTTTGCAGAGATCATTCCGGGCGTCGACGGCCTCATCCATATTTCCCAGATCGCGGATCGCCGCATCGGCAAGCCGGAGGACGTTCTGTCCGAGGGCCAGGAAGTCGATGTCAAGATCATCGACATTGATCAGGAACATAAGAGAATTTCTCTCTCCATCCGCGCGCTGCTGAACGGCCAGTCCGAAGAAGCTCCCGCTGACGGCGAATAAAGCTGATATAAGAAATGCGGCTGACGGATTTTCCGTCAGCCGCATTTTTGTTCTCTTATTCCGGCCTGCCGAGCTTCCACTCCAGATATTCGTCGTAGGAGCAAAGACGGTCGATGATGGTTCCGTTCGGCTGGAATTCAATGATCCGGTTCGCAACCGTCTGCAGCAGCTCATGATCGTGAGACGCGAAGAGCACATTGCCCGGGAAAGCGGTCATGCCCTTGTTGACAGCCTGGATGGCCTCCATGTCGAGGTGGTTCGTGGGCTGATCGAGCAAAATTACGTTTGCGCCGGAGAGCATCATGCGCGAGAGCATGCAGCGCACTTTTTCACCGCCGGAGAGCACGTTGACGGGCTTGAACGCGTCTTCTCCGGAGAAAAGCATGCGGCCCAGAAAACCTCTCAGGTATACATCGTCCTTTTTGGCGGAATACTGGCGGATCCAGTCAACCAGAGAATCGGTGCAGCCGTCGAAGTACTCGCTGTTGTCCTTCGGCAGGTAGCTGCGGGTCGTGGTCTGGCCCCATTTGATCGTGCCCTCGTCCGGCTCCAGTTCTCCCATGAGCAGCTTGAACATGGTCGTCTGGGCCAGCTCGTTTTCGCCCACAAACGCGATCTTATCGTTTTTGTTGACAATAAACGTGACCTTGTCCAGCAGCTTGACGCCGTCAATTGTCTTGGAAACCTCCGTCACAAAGAGGATATCCTTGCCGACTTCGCGCTCGCGCTCGAAACCAACGAAGGGATATCGGCGGGAAGAAGCGGGCATTTCCTCTACGGTCATTTTATCGAGCAGCTTGCGGCGGGAGGTGGCCTGCTTGCTCTTGGCTTTGTTCGCGGCAAAGCGCGCGATAAAGGTCTGCAGTTCGGCGATCTTTTCCTCAGCGCGCTTGTTCTTGTTTCGGATCAGCTGCTGGATCAGCTGGGAGGATTCGTACCAGAAATCGTAGTTGCCGACATACAGCTTGATCTTGCCGTAGTCGATATCCACGATGTGCGTGCAGACGGTATTGAGGAAATGGCGGTCGTGGCTTACCACGATCACAAGACCGGTGTCCTCGTAGTCCAGAATGAAGTTCTCGAGCCAGTTGATCGCCTCGATATCGAGGTTGTTGGTGGGCTCGTCGAGCATGATGATGTCGGGTTTGCCGAACAGCGCCTGCGCCAGCAGCACCTTGACCTTGGCGCGGCCGTCGGTATTGGCCATGAGATCGTTGTGCTGCTCGACGGGAATGCCGAGCCCCTGCAGCAGCTTGCTGGCGTCCGATTCTGCCTCCCAGCCGTTCATCTCAGCGAATTCCGCCTCGAGCTCGCTCGCGTGCAGCCCGTCCTCTTCGGTAAAATCCGCCTTTTCATAGAGGGCGTCCTTCTCCTTCATCACGTCGTACAGATGCTGATTTCCCATGATGACGGTGTCGAGAATGGTATAGGCGTCGTATTTGAACTGATCCTGCTTGAGGATCGACATGCGCGCGCCGGGTTTGATCGCGACCGAACCGCTGGTGGATTCCAGTTCGCCGGAGAGGATTTTCAGAAAAGTGGACTTGCCGGCACCGTTGGCGCCGATCACGCCGTAGCAGTTGCCGGAGGTAAAGGAGAGATCCACGTTCTTAAAAAGAGGGGTCCCTCCAAATTGAATCGAAAGATTGTTAATGGTGATCATTTGCGTTCTCCTTGCTCATTCATACTCTGGTTTCGTATTCTATCACAGATTTTCCCACAAAGAAAGGGCAGTTATGAACATAACGTGAATTTTGAAGAAAAGGGTTGCAAAATCAGGACGATGTATTATAATAGCGTTAGCACTCGCGGATAAAGAGTGCTAATACTACATGTACGGGACGTGAACATCATGGCAAAAAAGCAATTCAAGGCGGAATCCAAAAGGCTTTTGGATTTGATGATCAATTCCATTTATACGCACCAGGAGATTTTCCTGCGTGAAATTATCTCCAACGCCTCCGACGCCATCGACAAGCTGGCGTATCAGTCGCTTACGGACGAAAACAGCAATCTGAACCGGAGCGACTTCGCCATCCGGCTGACCGCCGATGAGAAGACCCGCATGCTGACGGTCTCCGACAACGGCATCGGCATGACGAAGGAAGAGATGGAGAATAACCTTGGCACAATCTGCCGCAGCGGCAGCCTGGATTTCAAGAAACAGATGGAAAAGACCGACGATGTGGACATCATTGGACAGTTCGGCGTCGGTTTCTATTCGGCATTCATGGTCTCCGAATCCGTGACCGTTATTTCCAAGAAATACGGCAGCGACGAAGCCTGGATGTGGCAGTCGAGCGGTGCGGACGGCTATACCATGACCGCCTGCGAGAAGGAGACGGCCGGCACTGACGTCATCATGCATATCAAGGTGGACACCGAAGATGAGAAGTACTCCCGCTTCCTCAAGAGCTACGAACTGCAGAACCTGGTGCGCAAATATTCCGATTACATCCGCTATCCCATCAAGATGGATGTGGAGAAATCCCGCGTCAAGGAAGAGACAAAGGATGCCGAAAAGCCCGAGTATGAGACCTATACCGAAAACGAGACGCTCAACTCGATGGTGCCGATCTGGCAGAGGAACAAGAAAGACGTCAAGGACGAGGAATACAATCAGTTTTACAAGGAAAAGTTCTTTGACTACGAGGATCCGACCGCAGTGATCCACGCCGACGTGGAGGGCGCCGTCACCTACAAGGCCCTTCTTTACATCCCGTCCAAAGCGCCGTATGACTTCTACACGAAAGAATTCAAAAAAGGCCTGCAGCTCTATTCCTCCGGCGTTATGATCATGGAAAACTGCGCCGATCTGCTGCCTGACTGCTTCCGCTTTGTGCGCGGCGTTGTCGATTCGCAGGATCTGAGCCTCAATATCTCCCGTGAAATGCTGCAGCACGACCGCCAGCTCAAGTTTATTGCCGCCAATCTGGAAAAGAAGATCAAGGCGGAGCTTGCCAAGCTGGAAGAGAGCGACCGCGCCAAATATGAGAAATTCTATGAAGCGTTCGGCCAGCAGCTCAAATACGGCATTGTTGCCCAGTACGGAGAGAAGAAGGAACTTCTGCAGGATCTGCTGCTGTACTGGTCCAGCAAGGAAAACAAGCTCGTCACGCTCAAGGAATACACGGCCGCCATGCCGGAGGGCCAGAAATACATTTACTTTGCGTCCGGCGAAAACCGTACCCTGCTCGAACAGATGCCGCAGCTGGAGCTGCTCAGGAGCAAGGGCTTCGATGTGCTGTTCATGACCGATGAGGTCGACGAGTTTGTCCCGCAGACGCTCATGAAATACGCGGACAAGGAATTCCGCAACATCGCGCAGGAGGATCTGGGCCTGGCCACCGACGAGGAAAAGAAGGCGGCCGAAGAGAAGACCGAAAAGGCCAAGAGCACGCTGGACTTTGTCAAGCAAACGCTGGGCGACAGCATCAAGGAAGTCCGTCTCAGCACGAATCTCGGCAGCCACGCCGTCTGCGTCGTCCCGTCCGAGGGCATGACATTCGAGATGGAGAAGTATTTCAAGCGCCTCAATCCCGAGATGGGCATGAAGGCCGAACGGATTCTTGAGCTCAATCCCGACCATCCCACCTTTGCCGGCCTGCAGGTCGCGGTCGCGCAGGATGCGGAAAAGGCAAAGAAATTTGTCAAGATCCTGTACGCGCAGGCGCTCATCATGGCAAATCTGCCGCTGGAAAATCCGGGCGAATACACCGACATGGTCTGTGAGCTTATGAAGTAAAGAAAAATGGTTCGCTGCCGCGGCAGCGAACCATTTTTTACGAATTTTCCTCAATCAGCGGCCTTAGTACGCCGCAGGCCGTAAAGCGTGTGTCGCGCGAACTGGTCAGGAAGACGATCTGCGTAGCGGTATTGCTGAGAGAACTCTTGAGCGCCGAGATCAGCGTTTCCACCTGGGACGCGTCATCGGTCGTCACGATCACGCGGCTGGCGCAGGCGGCCACCTCAGGCGCCGAGGAGCCGAAGCAGACGCGCAGTCCGTCGCCGGACAGATCGGAGGAAATATTCTTCGCGGCGTCGGCCACGGCAGCTTCTTTTGTCACATCGGCGTTGCTCCAGACGATGTTTGCGCTGTCGGGAAAGTAGAAATCATCATAAAGAACTTCATCGAATCCCAGGTCGCTCAGTTCCAGCCCGATGGAGCTCAGGTAGCTCTGCACGTCGTTGCTGTATGGATTGAGCCAATAGCAGCCGTTATGGTCGGTCCACAGAGCGCCGCTCGAGAGGGGAAGCCCCTCCGACTGATGCGCCAGGGCAAAATTGGAATCGGAGAACGCGGGGACGCGCGCAATCACCGTCAGCCCCTGCGTCTGCGTAAGATCTTTAATGAGCGCGTCAACCTCGGTCACGTCAATACCGTCCGTCGCAACGGAGGCGCCGCTCAGCTTCGTCGAATAATAGAAATTTCCGTAGACGCTTTTTACGTCGATCAAAACCGCGTTGTATCCGCTCGCGGCCTTGAGTGCGTCGCGCACCTTGTCGACGCCGCCGGACAGCATTTCCGTGGAAATATAATATCCGGATACGGCGGGAATGTCGTTCTGATCGGTCTGCGTCTCCTCGCTGCCGGAGACGATCGTCTCGAACGGATAGTCTTTCGAGGACGCGGCCGTTTCCGTTTTTCCGCTGGGGCTCAGCTTCTGGCTGTAATCCAGATGTGCGCTGCCCTTGGAGTAGACAATGAAGCGCTGCAGGTAGATAAAACGCCCGATTACAAGCGCACCCAGAAACAGAACGACTGCCAGAAGAATCAGAAGCACGCGTTTGATGACGCGTTTATTGCGATAGGAAAAGATACGCAAGGCAAAAGCCTCCTTGTTGCGTCAGCAGGGGACCGCCGTGATCCGGCGCCAGTCGTCCTGTGTGTCTGTGGAGAGAATCCGGAGACCCGCTCGCTCCAGTGCGGCCCGGACGTCTTCATACCGGCGGTCCAGGATGCCGGAGCAGATAAAAACGCCGCCTGGTTTTAAGAACGACGGAACATGCGGCGCAAGTGCCATTATGACGTCCGCCACAATGTTGGCCAGCACGATGTCGTATCCGTCTCCCAGCCGCCGGGACATGGAGCGGTCGTCGATCACGTCGCCGGTCAGCGCGGTAAACCGGTCGGAATGGAGCTGATTGATCCCGGCGTTTTCCCGGGCAATATCCTCAGCCTTGGGATCGATGTCCACGCCGACAGCCGTGGCTGCGCCGAGCAGAAGCGCCGTGATGGAGAGAATGCCGCTGCCGCTGCCCAGATCGAGCACCCGTTCTCCGCCGCGGATATAGTGCTCCAGCTCCCGCATGCACATCTGTGTCGAAGCGTGCGCGCCGGTGCCGAAGATCATGCCTGGGTCGAGCAAAACCTCAACGCGGTTTTCCGGGTTTTCAGGATGGAGCCACTCGGGCACGACCAGCAGCCGCTTTCCGATCGGAAGCGGCTGATAATATTGCTTCCAGTTGTTCTCCCAGTCCTCGTCCTTTACGTTGGCCAGCTGAACGCTGAGCGAGCCGAAATCGATGCCGGGATTGGCACGGCGAAGTACCTGCAGCTGATCCCTCAGATAGCTGACCGTTTCCATGGCCGCGGGGACATCCTCCAGATAGAGCCGGATCTGAGACAGACCGGCCATTTTCTTCTCCAGTTCCTCGTCCACATAGTCCCAGTACTGCTGATTGTTGGCGAGAAAATTCTGAAAATCAGCCTGATCGTCTACAATAAAGCTGTCGAAGCCAAGAATCGTCAGGCGATCCTCCACCAGCTCAATGGCAGAAGAAGCCGTCTTGATTGTCACTTCCAGCCACTCCATGTTCTGTCCTCCAAACGATAGATTCATCCCATAGTTTACATGAATTCAGACAGAATGACAAGAGATATTTTACTTTTCCGGCGGCGTGCTGTATAATAACAAACATGCGGCCTGACCGCTTTTGAAAAAGGATGAACTTATGAAATATCGTACGCAGATTCTGCCGAATGTTTTTCTGACCTCTGTTCAGACGGATAAATTCAAGACCGGCTGTTTCAGCCTCAATCTACTTCGCCCGCTCTGCCGCGGGGAAGCGTCCGCCAACGCGCTGATCCCAAGCGTACTGCTTCGAGGCAGCAAGCAATATCCCGATATCCGCAGCATTTCCGCCCGGCTCGACGAGCTCTACGGCGCCAGCATGGGCACGCTGATCCGCAAAAAGGGCGAAGTGCAGTTTGTCGGCTTCTTCGCCGACTATCTGGAGGACGAGCTCGCCCATGAACCTGTCTTTTCGCAGATGGCCGACTTTGTCGCGGAGATTTTATTCCATCCCGTCCTGGAAGACGGCGTGTTCGGCAAGGACGCGACGGAGGGCGAAAAGTGGAACCTGGCCAACACGATCGAATCCCGCATTAACGACAAACGCAGCTATGCCATTTCCCAGCTGCTGAAAACCATGTGCCGGGATGAAATTTACGGCATTCCCCGCCTGGGCGATCTGGAGGATCTGGAGACCATCAGCGAGACCTCTCTCTACCGCAGCTATCGCCGGATCCTGGAGACCTCGCAGATCGAAATTTTCTACATGGGCAGGACGTCCCCCGAAACCGCTGCGGAAAAGTTCCGCGAGGTACTGCGTGAGCTGCCGCGCGGCGACATTGTACCGGTGGGAACCAATTTCATTCCGGCGGCGGCGGATGTACGCGAGGTGACCGAGTCGCTGGACGTGACCCAGGGAAAGCTCTCGCTTGGTTTCCGCACGGGCTGCACGGTGCGCGATCCCGAATACCCGGCGCTCGTCGTCATGAACACCATTTACGGCGGCGGCATCACGAGCAAACTCTTTCAGAAGGTGCGCGAGGAGCAGTCTCTCTGCTATTACGCGAGCTCCTCTGTGGAAAAGTTTAAAGGCGTCATGGTCGTGAGCTCCGGCATTGAGTTTTCCGACTATGAAAAGGCCAAGACCGAGATCCTGCGCCAGCTGGATGAGTGCCGGCAGGGACACATCACGCAGGAGGAATTCGACTCCGCCAAGCGGTATCTGCTCTCCGATCTGAAAACCGGGCTCGACAGTCCCGGCAGGCTGGACGACTTCTACATGGGCCAGATCATGGAGGGGCTGGACGGCACCATGGAGGATCTGGCTGCGCGGATCGAGGCCGTTACGATGGATGAAACCGTCGCGGCGGCAAAACGGGTCAGCCTGGACACCGTATATTTTCTCAGGGGGACAGAGGCGTGATTAAAAAAGAATTTCCGGAGCTCGGCGAATTTTACTGGGAAGAGACCTTAAAAAACGGGCTCGTGGTACGCGTTATTCCCAAGCCGGAGTTTTCAAGAGCCTACGCGTTTCTGGCCGTCGACTTCGGCTCCGTCGACACGAGCTTTACCTGGAACGGGCAGCATTATGAAACGCCCGCCGGCGTGGCGCACTATCTTGAGCACAAGATGTTCGATCTGCCGGAGGGCAGCGCGATGGACGCCTTTGCACGCTATGGCGGCAGCAACAACGCCTTTACCAACTACACCATGACGGCGTATTATGTGGAATGTACCGAGTATTTTAAGGAGAATCTGCAAATTCTTCTCAAAATGGTCACGACACCGTATTTCACGGAAGAGAGTGTGGAAAAAGAGCGCGGAATCATCGCGCAGGAGATCCGCATGTACGAGGACAGCGCCGACTCCGCGGTCTTCGAGAACCTCTTTGCCGCTCTCTATCACACGCATCCTGCGCGCGTGCCGATCGCCGGCACGGTGGAGAGCATTTCCCACATCACGGCGAAGACCCTGGAAGACGTCTACAGCGCGTTCTACCGCCCCGGAAACATGATGCTGACCGTCATGGGCTGCGTCGACCCGGAATCCGTTGTCCGCGAGGCGGAGGAAAACACGCCTCCGGCAGACGGCTGGACGCCGCCGGTGCGGAATTACGGCCCGGAAGAGCCGCTCCTTGTACAAAGCAGAAAGTCCGACACCAGGATGGAAGTTTCCATGCCGACCTTTGTTCTCGGTTTCAAGTGCGAACCTACCTGGAGGGGGCCGGAGACCATGCGCCAGGAAATTCTGGGGGATCTCGCGGCAGAGATGCTGGTGGGGGAGTCCTCCGGGCTCTATCAGAAGCTCTATGAAGCCAACCTCATCGATTCCGATTTCTCCGCGGGCTTCGAACGCATGAAGGGCCTCGGAATTCTGGAGGCGGTCGGGGACAGCGAGGAGCCGGAGCGCGTCATGCAGGAGATCCTGGATGAGACGGCTCGTATTCTGCGGGAGGGGCTGGACGAAGAGCAGTTCATCCGCCTCAAAAAATCGGCCGTCGGCCGCCGCACGCGCGATATCGACAGCTTCGAAAGCACCTGCTACCGTATCTGCGCGGCTTATTTCGACGGCGTGGAATATCTGGACTATCCGGCCGTATATCAGAAACTGACCGTGCAGGACGCGGCGGATTTTCTGCGGCAGGCCGTCCAGCCTGACCGTCTGTCGCTCTCGGTGATCCGGCCAAAGAATTCATGAGGAGGAAAGGAATATGTATTTGACGTCTCCCATCACATTTCCCAACCTGGGCATCACGGTAGACCCCAATCCGGTCGCGTTCACGATCGGAAAGCCCATCTACTGGTACGGCATCATCATCGCTGTCGGCTTCCTCTGCGCCGTCCTCTATATGATGAGCCGCGCGCCGAAGTTCGGCCTGAACTCGGACAATGTACTGGACGTGGTCCTCTGGACTGTGCCGATCGGCATCCTCTCCGCGAGAATTTATTACTGCCTGTTCTACTGGGAACTGTATGCGGACAATCCCATCTCCGCGCTCTATATCTGGCAGGGCGGACTTGCCATCTACGGCGGCATCATCGGCGGCGTTATCACGGTGCTGGTCGTGTGCAGAATCAAGAAATTCAACACCCTGACCGTGCTGGATCTGTTCTCCATGGCAGTGCTGATTGGGCAGATCTTCGGCCGCTGGGGCAATTTCTTCAACCGCGAGGCCCACGGCGCCGTGACGGATTCCTTTTTCAAAATGGGGCTGGTGGACGCTACGGGAACCGTCGTCTACTATCATCCGACCTTCCTGTATGAATCCGTCTGGAACCTGATCGGTTTTATTGCGCTGCATTTCTACCAGAAAAAGCGGAAATTTGACGGGGAACTATTCCTTCTCTATATTGCCTGGTACGGTCTCGGCCGCACCTGGATCGAGGGCCTGCGCACAGACAGCCTGTATCTGTTCAACACCGGCATCCGCGTCAGCCAGCTGCTGGCCGCTGTCTCCTGTGTCACCGCAGTCGGGATTCTTCTGTATGTATATCTGAAAAAGAACCCGAACGGAGAAAACCTCTATGTGAGAAAAGCGGCCCGGAAAGCGGAGGCCGACGAGCAGAGCAAGGCGGAAGACGACCGCGAGCAGTAAGCTCATATTTATGAACAAATTGAAAAATATGCCCGAAAAGACTTCTCAAAAATAACGTTTGTGGTATAATGAAAATAATCACAGCAGAATAGGAAAGCTGAAAGGAAGCGTTATGATGAACATTTCTGAAACATACGAAAACGCGAAGTCCTTTGCCGTAGAGACCGCCCAGCTGGCTGCCAAGAAGACAAAGCAGCTCGCCGCCATTGCCAAGGCCAATCTGTCCATTTACGCCGAGGAAGACAAGATCAAGAAAGCCGAGCTGCAGCTTGGCAAGCTGTACTATCGCGACTATGCTGTCGGCGAGGAGATGGACTCGGCGGAATATCTGCCCTGGTGCCAGAAAATCGACGAATCCAAAAAGCTCATTGCCGAGCTCAAGGATTATATCGACGAGCTGAAGACCGAGGACAATGTCGACGAAGAGCCCTGCGACGCCGAGCAGGCTCCTGAGACGCCCGAAGCGCCCGCAGAGGCTGCTCCCGAAGCTCCCCATGAGATCAAGATCGAAGTCGTAGACGATCACGACGGAGAAAATGCGTAAAGTTTAGCCATGCGGCGTCTGCGGAGTTTTCCGCAGACGCCTTATTTGTGACTGCGGGAAGAGAAGACCGGGCCGCGCGGCACCGGGAGAGAAAGAAAAATGAGAAAACTTCTGCTGTTTTCCCTGTCCTTCTGCCTGGCGGATATCCTCTGCGTCTGCTGGCTGCCGGAGCGCACGGCATTTTTGCTGGGCGCGCTGACGGCCTTGCTGGCGTTGGCGTGCTTTTTGATGAAGGGGCCGGACCCCAGACGCGCTGCAATCTGCCTGCTGGGTCTTTGCGCGGGGCTTTTATGGTGTGCCGGCTACCGCGCCGTATTTCTGCGCCCGGCGGAGAAGGCCGACGGGAAAACACAGCTTGTCACGGCCCGTGTCGCAGACTACCCGCAGCAGACGGGCTACGGCGTGTCGGTGACGGCGGATATCCTTTTAAACGGCCGGCCTTGCCGGAGCCTTCTGTATCTCGATGCAAAGGAAGCGTCGTTGGAGCCCGGCGATCTCGTCACCGCCAAAGCTGAGCTGCAGCTTGCAAACGGGGACATTCAGAAGGGCGACAATACCTATTACCGCTCGAAGGGCGTCCTGCTGCTGGCGGAAGTCAGCGGCAAGCCGCAAATCCAGACAGGAAACCACCGCGCGCTGCGGGATCTGCCGGTCCGCTTCGGCCACCTTCTGAAACAGACTGCTGAAAAGCTGTTCGCACCCGACGTCTCCGGCTTCCTCACCGCGCTGCTTACGGGCGACAAGAGCGGGCTTACAGAGCAGCAGAAGTATCAGCTATCCGACTCCGGCGTCTACCATACGGTAGCAGTTTCCGGCATGCATGTGTCCATTCTTCTGGGGATTCTTCTGCTGTTCTGCGGAAACCGCAACTGGCTGACAAGCGCGATCGGAATCCCTGTCGTCGTGTTCTTCATCCTCATGGTCGGCGGCACGCCGTCCGCTGTGCGTGCGGGCTGCATGCAGATCATTTTTCTGCTGGCGCCGATTTTCAGACGGGAAAACGACCCGCCGACTTCGCTGGCCGCGGCGCTGCTGTTTCTGCTTGTGACCAATCCGTGGTCTATTTTAAATGTGGGGCTGCAGCTTTCGTTCGCCTCCATTTCCGGTATCTTCCTGTTCGCAAGCAAAATCTACGAGCCGATTTACAAGAGCCGCGCGGTCAAGAAAATGCGCGCCGTCCGGCCGCTGGGCTGGCTTGTCAAAACGGTGCTGGCCGCCTTTTCCTGCTCCATGGCGTCCATGGTTTTTGCCATGCCGCTCACGGTCTGGCATTTCGGCGTCGTGTCTCTGATCGCGCCCCTCACCAATATTCTGGTGCTCTGGTGTATAACGCTGATATTCTCGGCAGGCCTGCTCATCACGCTTCTGGGTCTCGTCTTTCCGCCGGCGGCCTACGGGCCTGCCTGGCTGCTCGGATGGCTCGTGCGGTATGTGTTTGCGGCGACGGGACTGCTCTCCCGCGTGCCGTATGCCGCGGTGGGGACGGACAATGTCTATCTCGCCGCCTGGCTCGTATTTTTCTATCTGCTGGTGCTGGGGCTTTGCCTTGCGCCCAGACGATTCCTGACGCCGGCTGCGGGCGCCTGCGCCGCTGTGTCGCTGGCGGTCTGCCTGATGCTGTCCTACTTTGACTTTCACAGCCGGAATTTTTCCTTTACGGCGCTCGACGTCGGACAGGGGCAGTGCCTGATTCTGAACTGCGGCACCGACACCACGGTAATTGACTGCGGCGGCAGCCGACCCGCTGAGGCCGGAGAGACGGCGGCGCGCTTTCTGACTGCGCGCGGAGAATTTCAAATCGAGCGACTTATCCTGACGCATTACGACGCCGACCATGCCGGCGGCGTCCTGCAGCTGCTCGAGCGCTGCCGCGTGGAGGAGATCCGTCTTCCCGCCATGGAGGACGACACCGGTATGAAGGCGCTCGTTTTACAGAAAGCCGGGGAACATGGCTGCCGGATCGTGACCGTTGAAAAGGACGAGGAACTTTCTGTTCCGGGCGGAAATTTGCAGCTCTTTGCGCCGACAAACGGAAAAAGCGACAATGATTCCGGAATCTGCGTCTTGGCATCTGCCGCCAAATATGGTATTCTGATAACTGGCGACCTGAGTGAGAAGGGTGAATACCGTCTGTTGTCTCTGCACAGCCTGCCGGATCTGCAGCTGCTGGTGGCGGGGCACCACGGCTCTGCCGACTCAACCAGTCAGGCGCTGCTGGATGCCGTTCGCCCGGAAACGGCGATTATTTCCGTCGGAGAAAATACATACGGCCATCCGGCCGCACAGACGATAGAAAGAATTCGCGCCGCCGGGGCGGAGATTTTCCGAACCGACGAATGCGGGAATATTACGATCAGAGGGTGAAGCAGTGGCATATCAGACTGACCGCGCCGACGAGCGCGACACGCAGAAAGAGCTCAAAGCCGCGCTCAAAAGCGGACAGTTTGCATCTTTATATGTCTTCTGCGGCGAAGAGGCCTATCTTCGCGAGCATTATCTTGACCTTCTGACGCAGAAGCTCACCGGTGGCCCGGCGGGCGACTTCAATTTTCACCGCTTCAACGCGGACACGCTGACGCCGCAGGCCCTGGCCGAGGCGGTGGAGGCCATGCCCATGATGGCCGAACGCACGCTGATCCGCGTGGATGACGTGGACTTTTTCAAGCAGAACGAGCATGCGCGCGAGCAGTACGGGGAGATCTTCTCCGATCTGCCGGAATACTGCTGTGTGGTGCTCGTGTACGACACGATCGAGTACAAGCCGAACGGGCAAATGAAAAAGCTTGCGGCTGTCATGAAGGACAAGGCGGTCGTGGTCAGCTTCGCCAAGCAGTCGGAGCGCGACCTGGCCGCCTGGATCAGCCGCCATTTCCGCTCCTATGGAAAGGGCATCTCCGATGAACTGTGCCGGTACCTGATCTTCATCACGGACGGCATGATGACCTCGCTTGGCCCGGAAATCCAGAAGATTGCGTTTTACGCTTCCGGCAAGGACGTGACGAGGTCCGATATCGACGCGGTCGTAATCCCGGTTTTGAACGCGCAGACCTTTGATATCTCCAACGCGATCGCGGGCGGCAACTACGAGCTCGCACTGCGGAAGATGGAGGATCTCTTTTCCATGCAGGAGGATCCCATGATGATCCTGGGCGCCATCGGCTCCCAGCTCCGCCGCCTGCACTATGCCCGCATGATCACCTCCTCCGGCAAGGGCCAGGAGACGCTCATGCAGCTGACCGGACTCAAAAGCTATCCGGCCGGGCTCACCATGACGGCCGCGCGGAAGGTCACGGACGAATTCTGCCGCAAAGCGGTGGAGCTCTGTCTGGAGACGGACCGCAAGATGAAATCCAGCACGGACGACCCGGAGCGCCTTTTGGAGCTGCTCATTGCGGAGCTCGCGCGGGAGGCCCGCCGTGGTTAGCATGAAGCAGGCGGTCGTCGTGGAGGGCCGTTACGACAAGAACACGCTTGCCCAGCTGATCGACGCGCCCATCTTCGAGACAAACGGCTTCGGCGTGATGAACGACCCGGAGCTCGTGGCGCTTTTGCGGAGGGCTGCCGAGACGAGAGGGCTCGTCATTCTGACAGACTCCGACGGAGCGGGCTTTGTGATCCGAAATTACCTGAAAGGCGTTCTTCCAAAGAAAAACGTCCTGCACGCCTATATCCCCGACATTCCCGGAAAAGAGCGCCGGAAGACCGTGCCCGGCAAAGAAGGCAAGCTCGGCGTCGAGGGTATGAGACCGGACGTCATCCTGCAGGCGCTTCGGAATGCGGGCGCGGAACTGGACGGCCAGTGCGCGGCGCACGCGGACGGGCAGATCACAAAGGCAGACCTCTATGCGCTCGGCTTCAGCGGCCAGAGCGACAGCGCGCAGCGGCGCGCGGCGCTGGTAAGCCGGCTGGGACTTCCGGCGCACATCAGCGCGAACGCGCTCCTGCAGGCGCTGAATCTGCTCTATTCGCGGGAGGCGTTTCTGGCGCGCATCCAAAATGAGGAAAAGACATGATTGATATATCCGTCAGGAATCTGGTCAAGAGCTTTGACGCCGACCAGAACCTGCTCAACAGCATAACATTTGACATCCAGTCCGGCGAGCGCGTCGGGCTGCTCGGCAAAAACGGCGCCGGAAAGACGACTCTGTTCAAGATTCTGACAGGGGAGATGGACTACAATTCCGGCGAGATCTCCTTTGCGCAGGGGAAAAAAGTCGGACTCATCTCACAGATCCCGCATTATCCGGAGGGCTACACCGTAGACGACGTGCTCGGCACGGCCTTCGCCGCGCTGGACAATCTGAAAAGCCAGATGGAGGAGCTCGAGGCGCAGATGACGGAGCACACGCCGAAGGACGTGCTGCGCCGCTACGACGAGTTGGCCAACCGCTATACGATCGGGGGCGGCTATGAAACCGCGACTGAGACCGACAAGATCTGCAATGGTCTCTCCGTCACAGCCCAGATGCGCGAGCAGAGCTTTGACAGCCTTTCCGGCGGGGAGAAGACCCGCGTGAATCTGGCGAGGCTCCTGCTGGAAAAGACCGACATTCTGCTTCTGGACGAGCCCACCAACCATCTGGACATGCACAGCGTCGAGTGGCTGGAGGGCTACATCGCCAAGTTCCGCGGGACGGTTTTGACCATCTCCCACGACCGGTATTTTCTCGACCGCGTCGTCACGCGGATCATCGAGATTCACGACGGTCAGGCGGAATTTTTCAACGGCAATTATTCGTTCTATGTGGAGGAAAAACAGGCGCGCTTCGATCTGCAGCTCAAGCAGTATGAGAAAGAGCAGGCCAAGCTGGGCCAGCTCGGCTTTACGCTTGAACGCATGAAGGGCTGGGGCATCAACAACCGCGCGCTTTACCGGCGCGCCATGTCCATCCAGCACCGCATGGACCGGATTGAAAAAACGGACCGGCCCACGCAGGATAAAAAAATGCGCGCGCACTTCTCTGAGCGCGACTTTTTCGGCGATGAAGTATTCTCCGTCAAAAATCTCTCCAAAGCCTACGGCGACCGAACACTCTTTTCCGACGTCGAGCTGACGGTCGAGGGCGGCGAGCGCATTGCGCTGCTGGGAGACAACGGAACCGGAAAATCGACTTTCCTGCGCGTCCTTCTGGGGGAAGAACCAGGAAGCGGAAAGATCCGCTTCGGCCCTACGGTCAAATGGGCCTATCTGCCGCAGATCATCCACTTCGATCACCCGGAGCGCACGCTGCTCGACACCATGCTCTATGAAAAGAACTGTTCTGTGCAGACCGCGCGCGACCGGCTGGGCGCCTTTCTCTTCGAGGGGGAGGACGTCTTCAAAACAGTCGGAAGCCTCTCCGGCGGTGAGCAGAGCAGGCTCAGGCTCTGTATGCTGATGGACGAGGAGATCAATCTCCTGTTTCTCGACGAGCCGACGAACCACCTCGACATCGCCTCGCGCGAATGGGTCGAGGCGGCGCTGGACGATTACGAAGGCACCCTGATCTTCGTCTCCCATGACCGTTATTTTGTGGACAAATTCGCCACCCGCGTCTGGGAGCTCTCCGGCGGGCATATCCGCGATTTCCCGTGCGGCTATCAGAAATACCGTTCTATTCTGGAGCACGAGGCCATGCAGCTGCAGCAGGCGCCCAAGGAGAAAAAAGAGAAAAAGGCGAAGCCCGCCGGCGCGGACAAGACGCTGGAGCGGCAGATCCGCGCGCTTGAGCGCGAGATTGACCGTCAGGAGCAGGCTGTCCGCGAATGCGAGCAAAAAGTGGAGGCCGCCGCCACAGACTATCAGGAGCTCGCCAAGGCCATGGAGGAAAAACAGGCGGCGGAGGAACAGCTCTCCGCTCTGATGGAGCAGTGGGAAACGCTGTCCCTGCAGCTGGAAGGGGATGAGACGTGATGCTCTGGACCGGAGCGGCACTGATCTTAATCGGCATTGTTTTGGCGCTCTTGCCGTTTCATATCACCATGACGGGCATCTGCCTCGCAGGTCTCGGCACGGTGCTGATTCTGCTGTATATCCTGAAAAAGAAGAAATGTCCGAAAGTATGGCGCGTCTTGCTGATCGCCCTGACGGGCGTCTGCGCGGTGGCTGTCCTCACCGGAATGATCGCGGTTGATGCGCAGGGCCGGTCCGACAACTTAGCCGGCGGAGGACCGGAATTCGTCGTGGTGCTGGGCGCGCAGACCCACAAGGACCAGCCGTCCCGCACGCTGCGGGAGCGTCTGGAGCTGGCGGCGGAGTACCTGAAGGCAAATCCGGATGCGGTCGCCTTTGTCTCGGGCGGACAGGGCTCCGACGAGACGCAGACGGAATCGTCTGTGATGAAGGCTTATCTTTTAAAAAAGGATATCGGGGAAGACCAGGTGATCGAGGAAAACCAGGCCTCCACGACGCGGGAAAACCTGATTAATTCACAGAAGCTGGCGTCTGCAATGGGGCTGGATACAAGCTCGGTTCTCATCATCACAAGCGATTTCCATCTGTGCCGTGCCAAATACATAGCCTCTACGCTCGGCATGCGTCCCTATGGGCTGGCCAGCCGGACGACGCCCTGGATTTTGAAAGTCAATTATGAGCTTCGCGAGGTATTCGCGTTTGTAAAGGCCAGGATGCTGGCCGGAGACTGAATAACGAAGCCGCATTGCGGTAAAATAAAGGAGAAAACGCATGAGTGAAACTTGCAGCGGCAGCTGTGAAAGCTGCCAGGAAAACTGCTCGTCGCGGAAACCGGAGAGTCTTCTGGCGGAAGCCAACCCGCAGTCCCATGTCAAAAAGGTCATCGCGGTCGTAAGCGGAAAAGGCGGCGTCGGCAAATCGACCGTCACGTCTCTCTTCGCCGTTTCCATGGAGAAACTCGGCTATAAGACCGCCATTCTCGACGCCGACATTACGGGCCCGTCCATTCCCAAGGCCTTCGGCCTGCATGAGCCGGCTGTGGCGAACGACGACGGAATCCTTCCGGCCCAGACGAGAGACGGCATTAAGGTCATGTCGATCAATCTGCTGCTGGAGAACGAGACGGACCCGGTCGTCTGGCGCGGTCCGGTTCTGGCCGGGGCTGTCAAGCAGTTCTGGACGGACGTCTGCTGGGGCGACGTGGACTATATGTTTGTCGATCTGCCGCCCGGAACCGGCGATGTGCCTCTGACCGTCTTCCAGTCCCTGCCGATAAACGGCGTCATCCTCGTGACTTCGCCGCAGGAGCTCGTCTCCATGATTGTCAGCAAGGCGGTCAATATGACGCGCATGATGAACGTTCCGCTCTATGGCTTCGTGGAAAACTACAGCTATCTGACCTGCCCGGACTGCGGAAAGCGCATTGAGGTCTTCGGCAAGAGCAAACTGGACGAAATTGCGCTGTCCTACAGTCTGCCCATCCTGGCAAGACTGCCGATCGACCCGAAGCTTGCGGAGCTGCTTGACGAGGGCAAGCTAGAGGACGCCGACGTCTCCGCCATTCTCCCGGCGGCAGAGCTGATCACCAAGGCAAAATAGAATAACGGGAGGCCTTTCATGAAATCCATTCTCATCAAGGATACGACCAGGGAAGAGCGGGAGGAGATCGTCCGTTCGGCGCTCAGCGTCTGCGGCGGCGCCTGTGACGGCTGCAGCTCCTGCGGCAATCTGGGCGGCGGAAGCATCGAGTCCCTTTACGACGCCTATATCAACGGCGAAAAAGAGATCTCCGAGATCAACGACGAATACCGCCGGGGCCTGGTACACTGAAAAAAATCCGGAAAGCGTTCAAAACGCTTTCCGGATTTTTTTAATCCTCCCGATACTGCTCTGCAGCGCTTCTGCAGAGCCGGACAAAATCCTCGGCGACGGATGCCGGCCACAGGATCTTTGCCCGGTCTCCGAATTCGGCGACCCAGCCGAAATAGTTGGGGGAGACCGCAACCTCGGCTGTGAACACGAAATGCTCCGGCCCGTCCGGAATCAAAATCAGATCCCGTCCGAACCGGTCGATCACGACGCCGCAGAGCGAGTTGTGAAACCGCATCTTCACCTGCATGCTCTTGCCGCCGAACATGCTGAAAACGCTTCGTCCGTACTGAGACAGATCCAGCTTCTTTGCCGCTTCGTCAAAAAAACGCGGCAGGCCGTTCTGCGAGATGTCGGCCATTTTGTCCACTCGGTAGTGCGTGAGCCCGTGCCGCTCGGAGTGCGCGATCAGGTAGTAGTTCTGATCGTCCCAGATGAGCGCGTAGGGACTGGCGGTATAGAGTCCCTGCCGGCTGTGCCGATTCCCATCGATGCCCCAGTCGAAATATTCAAAGCTGATCTGCGAATTCTGTGCGATTGCCTCATGGATCCGGTCGACGTTGTAGTAAATGCTTTCATTCATGGTTTTGACGCGGCCGGAGACGACGACCTGCCGCCTCAGCTGTCCTGCGTCGTTGCGGCTGGCGAGCGTCTCTAGCTTCTGGATAAGCTCCATGGATTTTTTTGTCGTCAGAAATTTGGAGGCCTGAACCGCATCGACCAGCAGCTTGAGCTCCGGAAGCTCAAACTCCCGCGAGGCGAGATAATAGCCGCCGGTATGGCCCTTCTGCTGGAGAATATCCATCCCGAATTCCTGCAGGCAGGCTATGTCCGTATAAATGCTTTTTCGTTCCGCGGTGATCCCGACCTCCGCCAGCGCGTCGATCAGCGCCTGCACGCTCAGGGGATGGGCCTCGTCCGAGCGCTCCTCCAGAAAAGTTTTCAGATAGAGAAGCTTTAATTTTTGCTTTTCCGACTTCGGCATGTGATCGCCTCCTACGGTTTCATTCTACAAAATAGCTCCGGAAATGACAAGAAGAATTTGCGCCCTGCCGGAGGACTGTGCTATACTGCATACAGAAATTGCGGGAGGCTATTTATGATCTTTCTCGGATGCCATCTTTCCTCATCCGGCGGTTTTGCCGCCATGGGACGCACGGCGCTTTCCATCGGCGCCAACACCTTTCAGTTTTTCACGCGCAATCCCCGCGGCGGCAGCGCGAAAGCGATTGATCCTGCGGATGCCGCCGAGCTGCGCGCCATGCAGTCAGACGGGCGGATCGGCCCGATCGTCGCGCACGCGCCGTATACGGTGAATCCCTGCTCGACGGAGGAGCGCACGCGCGAATTTGCGCTGCAGACGATGGCGGACGATCTCGTCAGGATGGAATATCTGCCGGGCAACTTTTACAACTTCCATCCGGGCAGCCATGTGGGCCAGGGCACAGAAAAGGGGATCGGGGAGATCGCTGAATTGCTCAATACGATCCTGCGTCCGGAACAGCGCACCACGGTGCTGCTGGAGACGATGGCCGGGAAGGGCAGCGAGGTGGGCAGCCGGTTCGAGGAACTGCGCGCGATCCTGGATCGGGTGGAACTGCAGGAAAAGCTCGGCGTCTGTCTCGACACCTGTCACGTCAGCGACGCCGGGTATGATCTCGTCCACGGTCTCGACGAGGTCCTGGAGGAGTTCGATCGCGTGATCGGTCTGCAGCGGCTGCATGCCGTCCACGTGAACGACAGCAAAAACGAGCGCGGCGCCAGAAAAGACCGGCACGAAAAAATCGGCGAGGGAACGCTCGGCTATGAAGCGCTGTACCGTGTCGTGCACCATCCCGCCCTGGAGGGCCTTCCCATGATTCTGGAAACGCCGAACGAGCTGGACGGATATGCACATGAAATCGCAATCTTAAGAGAAAAATCATAAACGTTTTTTCGCCGTTTCTTGACCTTTACTTGAGGTTGTGGTACTCTAAAAAAACAGAATGCAGGAGGCGGGGCCATGAAACCGGAGAAAAACAACAGCTACGTAAAATGGGGACTGACGGCGTTCTGCGTCGTTGCAGCCAGTGTTTTTCTGTGGGTGATTCTGCGGAATCTGCCCGGCTTTTTCGGCGTTCTTCAGGATCTGGGAAAGGTCCTCTCCCCGCTGATCTACGGCGTCGTATTCGCGTTTCTGATGAATCCGCTCGTCAATTTTGCCGACAAGCGACTGGCGCCGCTTTTCCGGAAGCAGAAGAAAAAGGCGAGCTCCGCCAAAAAACTCAGCCGCGCACTGTCCATCCTCTTTGCACTGGTTTTTGCCATTCTCATCCTCTATGCTTTTTTCTCGATGCTCCTGCCGCAGCTCTATATCAGCATCAAGGGCATTGTGGACAGCATTCCGACCTATTACGCCAGCATTGAAAAATGGGTCGAAAACATTCTGGAAAACAACCCGGATATCCGCACCTATGCCGATTCTGCGCTCAACAAGGCGTACGACTATATTAACAACTGGGCTCAGACCAGCCTCGTAAGCGACATGCAGAAGGTCGTGACAACGCTCACATCCTCCGTCTATGCGGTCATCAAGACGCTGGCCAATATTCTGATCGGTCTTGTCGCCTCTGTCTATATGCTCTGGTCGAAGGATATCTTCCAGGCTCAGGCGAAAAAGATGGTCGTCGCCATTTTCCATCCGCATGCGGCGGACAACCTGCTGAGGGTCGGCCGCGAGACCTACAAGGTGTTCAACGGCTTTGTCATCGGCAAGATCATCGATTCCGCCATTATCGGCGTGCTGTGCTATCTGGGCATGGTCATCATGAAGCTCCCGTATCCGGCGCTGATTGCCACCATTGTCGGCGTGACGAACGTCATCCCGTTCTTCGGCCCCATCATCGGCGCCGCGCCGAGCGCACTGCTTATTTTGCTCGTCAACCCGCTTCAGGCGTTCTACTTTATTATCTTTATCATCATTCTCCAGCAGATCGACGGCAACGTGATCGGCCCGAAGATTCTCGGCAACACCGTCGGTATCTCCGGCTTCTGGGTGCTGACCTCCATCACGCTCGCAACGAGCCTGTTCGGCTTCGCCGGGATGATCCTGGGCGTGCCGGTATTCGCCATCATCTATATGCTGGTGAGCGACGCGGTTTCCGCCTCGCTCCGAAAGAAGAGCCAGCCTACCGCGACGGCGGATTACTTTGATATCAAGCAGGTGAGCGACCTGGATAAAAAGAGGGAAGCCCCGCAGGAGGAGACTCCCGTGCAAACCGAACAAAAAGAAAACGATATGAAACAATAACGGCAGCCCCTCATCGGTTTTCCGTGAGGGGCTGTCATAATCCTTCCCGCACGATTGCGCGGGAATCTGTCTTGGAGTAGGGAAATGGATGCAATCTTGACCTGGTTTCAAAATCTGACCGCAAATCTGCAATTTGCGAGCGTATACAGCGCGGTCCTGCGCTACGTCTTTCCGGTGCTGGCCATTCTGGTGCTCGGCCGCTGCGCCCGATCGCTGCTCCTGTTCAAAAAGGAGCCGGAAATCTGGGCCTGGCTTGCCACGCCTACCGGCGACCGCGTGCCTGTGACGCACTGGGAGAATCTGCTCGGCCGCTCAAAGGGCTGTGACGTCGTTCTGGATTATCCCACGATCTCCCGCAGCCATGCCGTTCTGACGCGCTACGACGACGGCAGCTGGAGCATCTCCGACATCGGCTCCAAGGGCGGCATCAGCGTCAACGGAACGGAGACCGCCATGAGCGCCGTCGCGTTCGGCGACGTTATCTCACTGGGCGGCGTGGAGTTTACGCTTGTCCCCATCACAAAGGAGCAGGAGGTCATCCAGGCTTCTGTTCGTACGCGCGCCGGCCGTGAGGTCAAGCCGAGCGTCACGCTGTTCTTCCTGACGCTTTTTCAGGTGCTGGCCGCCATCCAGCTCATGCTGCACACAGACTCGGTGCTGGCAGTCGCAGCCGCCTTCGGCGAGCTGATCGGGATTGAATGGGTGCTGTTTTTCGGACTGAAGATCTTCCGCAGAAGCGGCTTCGACGTGGAGACGGTGGCCTTTTTCCTGACGACAATGGGCGTCAGCGTCGTCGCGTCCTCCGTTCCGTCAGAGCTGAACAAGGAGATCTTTTCGATTCTCGCCGGTATTGTCCTGTTCCTTTTCATCGGCTGGTCGCTGCGGGATCTGGAGCGCGCCAAAAAGATCCGCTATGTGGCGGCCGCGGCCGGAATTCTGCTTTTAATGCTGAATATGGTCTTCGGTGTGGAGAAATTCGGCGCCAAAAACTGGGTTCAGCTGGGACCGGTCTCATTCCAGCCCTCCGAGCTCGTCAAGATCTGCTTTATTTTCGCGGGAGCATCCACGCTCCAGCGCCTCATGACGAGACGGAACCTGATTCTGTTCATCGGCTATTCCGCCGCCATCTGCGGCTGTCTCGCGCTGATGAGCGACTTCGGCGCCGCCATCATCTTCTTTGTCACCTTCCTTGTCATCGCGTTCCTGCGCTCGGGCGATTTTGCCACCATCGCTCTGGCCTGCACCGGCACCGGCATTGCAGGCGTGCTGGCTCTTAAATTCAAACCGTACATTAAAAAGCGTTTTTCTGCCTGGGGCCACGTCTGGGAGAACGCTCTCACGTCCGGCTACCAGCAGACCCGCGCCATGATGTGCATTGCCTCCGGCGGTCTCTTTGGCCTGGGCGCCGGCTGCGGCTGGCTCAAATATGTCGCCGCCGCCGATACGGATCTCGTGTTTGCCTTCGTCGCCGAGGAATGGGGACTGATTATGGCAATCCTGATCGTTCTCGCCGTCGTAATCCTGGTTGCCTTCGTCGTCCGCTCCGCACCGCTCGGCAGGAGCAGCTTCTATACGATCGGCGCCTGCGCGGCTGCGACGATCCTGATGACGCAGGTTATTCTCAATTTCTTCGGCACCGTGGATTTTTTGCCGCTGACCGGCGTGACCTTCCCGTTTGTCTCAAACGGCGGCTCCAGCATGCTGTGCGTCTGGGGTCTGCTCGCCTTTATCAAAGCGGCTGATACGCGCCAGAACGCGAGCTTTGCCATCAAACTGCCCTCCCGGAAGGAGGAGAAAGAACTATGAGAAAGGTTTCTTCCAGGACCTATTTTGCCCTCGCTCTGGCTGCGATCCTCACCATCGGACTCATCGCGTTTACGGTGATGTATTTTGTAGACGCCGGAAAATGGGTCGTTTTTGCCGGAAGCCCGCATGTCTACTCGGGTGTGAATCTGAATTGCGGCGTTGTGTCCGACCGGGACGGCAATCTGCTGCTCGACGCGACCGACGGGCGCAAATACTCGGACGACGCGGCGACGCGCGAATCGACCATGCATATTCTTGGCGACCGCGACGGCTTTGTAAGCGCGCCGCTGCTCGGCCACTATGCCGATCAGCTGATCGGCTATGACAAGATTAACGGCACCTACAGCCTGCTGGGAGACGATATCCAGGCGAACCTGACGATCAGCTCGACTGTTCAGAATATCGCCTATCAGGCGCTGGAGGGCCGCAGGGGCACCATAGGCGTATATAATTATAAAACAGGGGAGATCCTGTGTGCCGTAAGCTCCCCCAGCTATGATCCCGACCATGTGCCGGATCTGGAAAACGACAAAAGCGGCGCCTACACCGGCGTTTATGTAAACCGTTTTTTCGGAGCCACCTACACGCCGGGTTCGATTTTCAAGCTGGTGACTTCGGTCGCCGCGATCGACACCGTCCCCGACATCTATCAGCAGCAGTTCCAGTGCTCCGGCTCGACGATTATCGACGGGCAAAAGATCGTCTGTCAGGGCGTCCACAATACGATCGACTTTTCCGAAGGTCTGGCGCACTCCTGCAACTGCACCTTTGCGAAGATTTCTCTGGAGGTCGGCGCAAAAACGCTGCAGGAATATGCGGACAAGCTTGGCCTGACGTCCTCTTTCTCCTGTGACGGCTATCAGACGGCCGCCGGACATTTTGATCTGACCGACGCGGGCGACGGCGACGTGGCCTGGGCCGGCATCGGACAGTACACCGATCAGGTAAGCGCCTATGCCTACATGCGCTACATGGGAATCCTGGCCGGCGGGGGGGAGGCAGCCGAGCCCTATCTGATGGCTGAAATCCACAACGGTCCCATCACGACCTATAAGGCGAAGACAAAAACGACAGGCCAGCTCGTCGACTCGGTCGCCGCGCAGAAGATTGCTACCATGATGCATTACAATGTCGTATCCGTGTACGGCTCCTATCAGTTCCCAAGCCTGTACGTCTGCGCCAAGTCCGGCACGGCGGAACTGGACGGGGAGACCGCGAACGCCATGTTCTCGGGCTTTATCAAGGACGACAATTACCCGCTGGCGTTTGTCGTGTTTGTGGAAAACGCAGGCTCCGGCAGCGCGCAGGCGGCCCCGATTGCAGGCAAGGTGCTGAACGCCTGCGTCGCCGAGATGAAGAAATCCTGAACAAAATGTCTTGACAATTTTAGCTGGATTGTGTATGATAACGGAGCTGTCTTGAGTTGAGGCACGGGACAGCGCCGCCGTGGAGAGGTGGCTGAGCTGGCCGAAGGCGCACGATTGGAAATCGTGTATACGTGGTGAGCGTATCAAGGGTTCGAATCCCTTCCTCTCCGCCAAAAAAGGGTCATCCGACAGGATGACCCTTTTTCGTATATTTTTGGAATAAAGGAGCTTTGTCATGCTGGATTTTAAGAAGCTGATCGCAGATTTTCAGGACTGCCCCTGCGGGCAGAAGCACGAATGCGCCATCGAGGACATCGAGATCGGGCGCGGGCTCGTCCATCAGGTGGGAGAGATCCTGAAGAAGAACCATTTTCCGCAGCGCCTGCTGCTGGTCGCCGATGAAAACACGCTTCGCGCCGCGGAAGGAATCCTGGACAGTCTGGACGGTTTCAGCGTGACCAAGTATATCTATCAGTCTATTCGCGTTGCCACGATGGACGACGTAAGAATGGTCGAAAGCTATTTCGATCGCGTGGACGGCGTTCTGGCGGTCGGCACCGGCTCTGTACATGATCCCTGCCGTCTGGCCTGCGCGAACCGGAAAAAGCCGCTCTGCCTCTTTGCCACGGCTCCCAGCATGGACGGATTCGCCTCCTACAGCGCGCCCATTGTGGACGGCAATTTCAAGATCACCTATCCGGCAAAATGCCCGGAGGTCATCATCGCGGACACAGATATTCTGGCTGCAGCCCCGGCCGAGCTCAAATCCGCCGGTTTCGGAGACATGGTATCCAAGTACGTGGCGCTTGTCGACTGGCAGGTCTCGCATCTGCTGACCGGCGAGAGCTATTGTGAGCGCGTCGCCGGTCTCACGCGCGAGGCGACCGACCGGATCATGGCCATGGCGGACCGGGTGACGAAAAACGACCCGGAGACGGCCGGCGCGATATTCGAGTCCCTTCTCATGACGGGCATCGCCATGAGCTTCACCAAGACCTCCAGACCAGGCAGCGGAACGGAGCACATCATGGCTCATTTCTGGGAGTGCATGGAGCTTCTGGAGCACAAGATCCCCAATTATCACGGCGAGGATGTCGGCGTCACGACGCTTATCATCCTCCGCTATTACGACAAGCTTGCCGGTCTCAGCGAGGTGCGCGCGCACAGGGAACAGAACGACTGGGACGAAATCTACCGCGTGTACGGCGATCTTGAGGACGACGTGCGCCGGCTCAACACGCCGGACACGATCACGGATCCCATTGATCCGCGTGAAATCGAACGCAGATGGCCGGAGATCGTATCCATCATCCGCAGCGTGCCCGACTATGAAACATGCCTGCGGGCCATGAAGCAGGCAGGGTGCAAGACAACGACCGAAGAAGTCGGAAAATCGAAGGAATTTGTGGACATCAGCTTCCGGTATCACCCCTATATGCGGCGCAGACTGTCGCTCAAACGGGTCAGCCACATGCTCGAGCTGGACACAAAACAGTTTTAATTTGTTCAAACATCGTTTTTTGAATGGTCATATTTTTTTCATAAATCGGCTGTAGGATAGCATCATAGAAAAAAGGAACCATAAAAGAAATAATCACCTACAAACAAAAGCAAGGGAGCGAGCATTTATGGACAACTATGATGAAAAAATGAACTATTCCTTCGAGCCGGCAGACGGGGAGCCCTATCAGAGCCCTGTCCAGACCCCCGAGCAGAACAATTCTCATGACAACAAACCGAAACATGACAAGAAGGTCACCGCAAAGCTCGTTGCGCTGGTCCTGGTCGTAGCGCTGCTGGGCAGCATCGGCGGCTCCGTATTGACCGGCGTGATCGGCAATATTCAAAACAAGAACACCGCATCCGTCAGCAACACCTCCGAGTCCTCCGCGGCAGCTGCCTCCGACAGCTCCGCCGCCTCGAGCGCTTCTTCCAGCAGCGGCAGCTATACCGTCGTCTCCTCGGATCTTCCCAGCACGCTGAAATCCAATTCCGGCGACAAGACACTGACGCCGTCTGAAGTTTACTCCATGAACGTCAATGCCGTCGTCGGCATCACGACAGAAGTTACCACCAACGTGTTCGGCCAGACCGCCACTGAAGCTTGCTCCGGCACTGGCTTCATCATCTCCGAGGACGGCTACATCGTGACCAACAACCACGTTGTAGAGGATGCAAACACCGTTACCGTCACGCTCTATGACGGCACCTCCTACACCGCGACCATTGTCGGCACGGATTCTCTCAACGACGTTGCGCTTCTTAAGGTCGATGCGACCGGCCTGCAGCCTGTGACGGTTGCGGACTCCGATCAGATTGAGGTCGGCGAAGAGGTCATTGCCATCGGCAATCCGCTCGGCGAACTGACCTTCACCATGACGCAGGGCTACATCAGCGCCACAGACCGTGAGATCAACACGGACGGCACCCCGATCAATATGATGCAGACGGACGCCGCCATCAACTCCGGCAACTCCGGCGGCCCGCTGTTCGACATGAACGGCAATGTGGTCGGCATCACCACTGCAAAGTACTCCGGAACCACCTCCACCGGCACGACCATTGAGGGTATCGGCTTTGCCATCCCGATCAACGATGTGCTCAAGATCGTCTACGATCTCAAGGACAACGGCTATGTCACCGGCAGAGCTTATCTTGGCATCAGCGTCAAGGATCTTGACAGCTCCACCGCTTCCACCTACAATCTGCCTGTCGGCCCGATGGTCGAGACAGTCAACTCCGGCAGCTGCTCCGAAAAAGCAGGTCTGCAGCAGGGCGACATCATCACCGAGTTCAACGGCACGAAGATCAGCTCCTATACGGATCTGGTAGCGGCGCTGCAGGACTGCAAGGCAGGGGATACCGTCAAGATGACGGTTTACCGCTCCGGCGCCTCCAAGGAACTCACCATTACGCTGGATGAGCGCCCGAAGACTGTGGAATCCACAACCACGACCACGGAAGACGGCACCCAGTCCCAGGATGGCCAGCAGAGCCAGGACGGTCAGTCGCAGTATGGTCAGGATGGTCAGCAGAGCCAGGACGGCCAGCAGCAGATCATTCCGGGCTACGGCTTCAGCTTCGGCAACTAAACAACCATTAAGTTATGGCGCGGCTCCAGCAAGGAGCCGCGCCACAGCTTTGTTTAAAGCAAACACGACCGTACAGGGACAGCAGAGGCCTGCCCATCACACAGCCTGCAGTCGCGTGCGGAAATGCTGACGCAAAAAAATCCGGGGCATAAATGCCCCGGATTTTTTGCGCCTTATTCGGCGGAAATCATATAGTAATAGATCGGCTGGCCGCCGTTCACCACGTTGACCTCCGCGCCCGGAAGATGCTCAGAGAAGAGGGAAGCCGTCTCCTGCGCCTGGGGCTCGGAGATATCCGCGCCGTAGAAGATGTTGATGAATTCCTTGCCCTCGGCCTTGACCTTGTCGGCCATGGAAGCAAGCAGCTCGTTCATGTCACGGCTGGTGCCGAGCAGCGCGCCGTTGTACAGGCCCAGATAATCGCCCTCGTGGATCTCGTACCCGTCAAAGTCCGAATCCCGTGCAGCGTATGTAAGCTGCATGGTGATGACCGAGGAGAGCACGCTGTTCATGGCTTCGATATTGCCGTCTGTTTCGAGCGACGGGTCGAAGTTCAGCATGGCGGTGATGCCCTGCGGAACGGTCTTGGAGGGTATAACCACAACCGTCTTTTCTGTCAGCTCCACAGCCTGCTCGGCCGCCAGAATGATATTTTTGTTGTTGGGAAGCACAAAGACGATCTCTGCCGGCGTGAGGTTGATGGCCTTGAGAATATCCTCCGTGGAGGGATTCATGGTCTGGCCGCCCTCGACAATCTGGTCGACGCCCAGATCACGGAACACATCTGCCAGGCCGGGACCGGCGCAGACGGCCACGGAACCGTACTTCTTTTCAGGCGCGGCAACCTTCGGCTTCAGATCCTCGGCGCTCATGACCTTTTCCGTGTGCTGCAGGCGCATGTTTTCAATCTTGGAGGTCACGAGCGAGCCATACGTCAGCGCCTCTTCAAAAACGGTGCCGGGATGGTTCGTATGGACGTGCACCTTGATGATCTCGTCGTCCGCGACGAGCACAAGGCTGTCGCCGAGATTGGAGAGGAAGGGACGCAGCAGCTCGGGATCCTTGTCGTTCTCTCTCGAGACGATAAACTCCGTGCAGTAGCTGAACGTGATGTCCTCCGTGTTAAACTCGGAGAAATCCGCCTGTTCCTTGGTATTGCCCATTGTTTCCTCCGGCGCGGCGATATCGTTGCCCTGAAGGCTGGAGAGCATGCCCTCCAGAATAACCACAAAGCCCATGCCGCCTGCATCGACAACGCCGGCTTTTTTCAGAACCGGGTTCTGATTTACGGTGTTGTCCAGCGCGGCCTTGGCAGTGCCCAGGCAGGCGGAGAGCACATACTCGATGGAGTCGTCCTCCACCGCGAGATCCCTGGCAGCGGCCGCAGTCAGGCGGGAGACCGTCAGGATCGTGCCCTCGGCCGGCTTCATGACGGCCTTGTAGGCAGCCTCGACGCCCGCAGTCAGCGCGTCGGCAAAATCTTTGCCGCTGCCTTCGCTCTTGTTCTTCCAAGCATTGGAGAAGCCTCGGAACAGCAGCGAGAGAATAACGCCGGAATTGCCTCTCGCGCCTCGCAGCATCGCGGAAGCGGTGATATCCGCCGCGCGGGTCAGCGTGGGATCATCCGATTTCCGAAGATCGGATGCGGCAGAGCCCAGGGTCATGCCCATATTGGTACCCGTGTCTCCGTCCGGAACGGGGAAGACGTTCAGCTCATTGATCCTCTGCCTGTTGACGTCGATCGAGGCAGCGGCGCTGATGATCATGCGGCGAAAAGCTGCACCGTCAATGGTCTGTCTCAAAAAAAACACCTCCGTGTGCGCGAGTCGAGTCGGCGCAGCTTAATCCATGGTAATAGAGTCTACAAAGACATTGACGGCCCGAACCTCGGTACCGGTGGACTTTGTCACAAAATAGCGAACCTCGCTGATGATGGAGTTGCTGATGGCGCTGATATTGACACCCTTGTCGATCATAATATGCAGATCGATCGAAATGGAGTTGTCGTCGTGAAAGGTGACATGTACGCCCTTGCCCATGGCTTCCCGTCTGAGAAGATGGACAAGCCCGTCCGTCATAGAGCGAACCGCCATGCCCTTGACGCCAAAACAGTTGGTTGCAGCATAACCGGCAATGTTGGTGTAAACCGCGCTGTCGACCGCAATCACACCGTTATCCGTTGTAAGACGAATCATATTGGAACCTCCTTTTCAAGTGGATGGGAACCCATATACAACCGCTATTTTAACCGATTCTGATGAAAAGCACAAGAGTGAATTGCGGTGTCCGGGGTATATAACCGGAAAATTTTCAGGAAAAAGGGGCGCGGAAAACCGCGCCCCCTGAAATCCGAATTCAGATCATGCTGCTTTCCCAGCAGGACGGTGCCTCGAGGCCCATCATTTTTACGATGGTGGGCGCCACGTTCGCAAGACCGAACCGGCCGTCCTTGAGATCGTACCTTGTGTCCGGGTCGTAGATGATGAACGGCACGGGATTGAGCGAATGCGCGGTGCGCACGGAGACCTGACCCTTTTTGTTCGTCTCGGTCATCTGGTCGGCGTTGCCATGGTCGGCGGTGACACAGACGGTGTAGCCGTACTTGTCGGCGGCCTCCAGAATCCGGCCCACGCCCTTGTCGACGCATTCCATGGCGGTGACGACGGCGCTCATCACGCCCGTATGGCCAACCATATCCCCGTTCGGGAAGTTGCAGCGCAGGAACTCGAACTTGTGAGAGGCCATCGCGGCGATCATGTGGTCGGTGATTTCGACGGACTTCATGGCCGGCGCCTTGTCGAAGGAAATGACGTCGGAGGGTATCTCCTCGTAGACCTCCAGCCTGTCGTCGACCTTGCCGGAGCGGTTGCCGTTCCAGAAGTAGGTGACATGACCGAATTTCTGCGTTTCAGAGAGGGCATATTCATGGATGCCGGCCTTGCAGAGGACCTCCGTCAGCGTGTTGCGGATGACGGGCGGTTCGACAAGATAACGGGTCGGGATCTTGAGATCGCCGTCGTATTCGAGCATGCCGGCATACAGAACGCCGGTATAGTCGCCGCGGTCGAATTTGCTGAAATCCTTCTTGTCAAATGCCTGGGAGATCTCCAGCGCGCGGTCGCCGCGGAAGTTGAAGAGAATGACGCTGTCGCCGTTGGCAATCTTTGCGACGGGCGCGCCGTCTCTTGCGATTACAAAGGCGGGCAGATCCTGGTCGATGCAGCCGAGCTCCGCGCGATAAGTTTCGATCGCCGTCTTGGCGTCCGGGAACTGACGGCCGATGCCCTGCACATGGGTGCGCCAGCCGGCCTCGACCATGCTCCAGTTGGCCTCGTAGCGGTCCATCGTGATCTGCATGCGGCCGCCGCCGGAGGCAATTTTATATTCGTGGGTTCCGTCGGAAAGCTCCGCCAGGACGGTCTCCAGCTGCGCGACGTACTCGAGCGCGGAGGTCGCCGGCACATCACGGCCGTCGAGCAGGATGTGGCAGTAGACGCGGCGGACATCCTGCTCGCGCGCATGGCGCAGCATGGCGATCAGATGCGCGATATTGGAGTGGACGTTGCCGTCGGAGAGAAGACCGAGAAAATGGAGCGCCTTGTCGTTCTTCAGGCAGTTGTCGGTCAGCGCGAGCCAGGTCTTCGAGCGGAACAGGTCACCGGTCTCGATGGATTCGCCGACAAGCTTCGCGCCCTGGGAATAGATCTGGCCGCAGCCGAGCGCGTTGTGGCCGACCTCGGAGTTGCCCATATCCTCGTCGCTGGGCAGACCGACAGCCGTGCCGTGCGCCTTGAGCCAGGTATGGGGGCAGGTCGCCAGAAGCTTATCCAGAACAGGCGTGTCGGCAACTTTTACAGCATCGCCCGGACCGCCGTCGCCGCGGCCGACGCCATCCATAATAACCAGTACGATCGGTTTTTTCATCTTTAGTACCTCCAAATGGTTTTCAGAAAAGAATGCCTTGAATTTTGATTATTCTACAACATTTTTCTTCCACTTACAAGGTACATTTCACTTTTTCAGCGATGCAATGTGCCTTGCGGCGAGCGCGTAGACACCGTCAAAATCCACGTGGGGATTGAAGACCGCCTCCAGTTCGTCGTGGATGGCCTTCGCGGCGGCAAGCTTCTCCGAAACCTTCCGCTCCAGCGGCAAAAGGGCCTCTTCCAGCCGGTCAAGATCGGCCTTGAAAAAATCGCCGGTCTTGGGAACGAACACTGCCTCTGTCAGCTCCGGAAAGATCGGATGCTGCGCGCAGACGACGTCAAGTCCGGCGGCAGCCGCTTCTAGGGCGGCGTCCTCCGCCGCTCCGGCCATCGGGAGCATCTCCGGCGCCTGTTCGCAGAGCGGGAAGGAGATCGGACCGAGACAGGTGAGCGCACGATAAAATCTCCTCGTGATATTGCCGGACGATTTTTCGGAAGACAAACGAAACGGCTCGAAACCGCCGTTGTGCTCCTGGAGCTTTTCAAGCTTTGCCGCACCGGCCAGCAGATCGTAGGCTTCCGTATAGATTTTCCTGTTTTGCGCAATCAGGTGCATGATTTTCTCGAGTCTGGGCTGAAGCGATGCGCGGTCGTAAAACTGACCGAGATCCAGATAGAGCCCCGACGCAGCGGGATAGGGCACCTCCATGACATGCGGCGCGGTTCCGTCCACATAGCCTGTCTTCCAGGCAGGGACATAGACGGCGTCCAGAGAATCCGGATCTCCGGAACACCAGACGTAGTGAACCGCCAGTCCGTCCGCCTCCGCAGCCGAACCGATTTTTTTCATAAAACTCGATTTGCCGCAGCCGGGTCCGCCCTTGATGACCCAGAGAAACGTTCCTGTCTCGGGCCTGCAGAAATCTCCGTAAAGAGATGCGAATCCATGGACGCTGTTGGAGCCGAGGAAATACTGAATTTTACCCTGACCCATATATGGCCTCCCATTCAAAAGCTACCAATAGAATATGCCGTGCGCGGAGAAACCGTGCACGGCGTAAGAAATTTTTCAGTTCAGAGAGGCCGGCTGACGCGAAAACAGCTCGTCGACGCGCCTGCGAAGCGCAGCAAGCCCGGGATCATCCGGCGAAATGGAGGCGAGAGAATGGGCGGCCGCGTCCTGCGCCTGCTTGAGTGTCTCCAGATCCATCTGCAGATTGGCGGCGCGGAAGACCGGAAGGCCGTGCTGACGGCTGCCCAGGAAATCTCCCGGTCCGCGCTGGGCCAGATCCTGCTCGGCGATCCGGAAGCCGTCGTTTGTGGCGCAGAAGCCGCGCAGGCGGGCAAGCGTTTCGGTGTTCTGCACCGAGGAAAACAAAATACAGTAGGATTTGCTGCTGCCGCGGCCGACACGGCCGCGGAGCTGATGCAGCTGGCTGAGACCGAACCGGTCCGCGTTTTCGATGACCATCACCGTGGCGTTCGGAACGTCCATTCCGACCTCGACCACCGTCGTCGCGACCAGGATGTCCAGTTCTCCCTTGGAAAAAGCGGACATTATGGCGTCTTTTTCAGCGCCCTTCATTTTCCCGTGCAGAAGGCCGACGCGGAGGTCCGGAAATACCGCCTGCTGCAGCGTCTCTGCCCAGGTCTCGGCAGACTTGAGCGACTCGAGATCGCTTTCTTCCACAGCCGGACAGACGATATAGACCTGGTGCCCATCCAGGCACTGCTTGCGGATGAAGCTGTTGCAGCGGAGACGTTTGTCTTCGCCGATCAGGAAGGTGTCGATCGGCTGCCGTCCGGGCGGCAGCTCGTTCAGAACCGAAACGTTCAGATCACCGTAGGCGATGAGCGCGAGCGTACGCGGGATCGGCGTAGCCGACATGACAAGAAGATGCGGCGCGCGGCCTTTTTCATACAGAGCCGTGCGCTGAGAAACGCCAAAACGGTGCTGTTCGTCCGCAACGACAAGGCCGAGATTGGAAAACACGACGTCCTCGGTCAGAAGCGCGTGCGTCCCGATGATGAGCTGCGCCTCGCCCGAGGCAATTTCCAGCTTGGCTTTTCGTTTCGCGGCGGCGGCAAGAGACCCTGTCAGCAGAACGGTTCTCATGCCGAATTTTTCAAAGAGAGCGGAGAGGGAAGCGGCGTGCTGTTCTGCCAGGATCTCCGTCGGCGCCATGATGACGGCCTGCCTCCCGTTTTTTATCGCGCAGAAAGCCGCGGCGGCGGCGACCAGCGTTTTGCCGCTGCCGACGTCTCCCTGCAGCAGCCGGTTCATAGGCACACCGGAGGCAAAGTCCGTCAGGATTTCGGTGATTGCCTGAAACTGCGCCTTCGTCGGACGATAGGGAAGCGCGTCGTAAAAGTTTCCCATCATGCCGCAGGCGTAGGGTTCCGTATGCAGCTGTGCGCGTCTTCCGCGAATCTGTTCCAGCCCCGCGGAGAAGATGAAGAATTCCTCAAACACGAGCCGCCGCCGTGCAGTGGCCAGCGCCTCCATGCTGGGCGGGTTGTGGACCGTCTCGTAGGCGTAGGCGGCGTCGCAGAGTCCGTACTGGATACGTACCGTTTCCGGCAGAATTTCTGGCAGAAAGCCAAGACAGGCGTCCAGAGCCTGCCGGACCGAGCGGAGGATGACGGAGTTGCCGAGACCGGCCGTCAGTCCGTAGACCGGCAGGATACGGTTCGTGACCGTTCCGGCAGTCTGCTGTGATTCAAATACCGGGTTCTGCATCTCAAAACCCGAATAATCGCCGCGCAGCGCACCGTAAAAACTGTAGGTTTCCCCGTATTGAAGGCTTCTGTCCAGATACGGCTGATTGAAGAAAGTCAGGTGCAGCTTCCCGGTTTCATCGGCCACCATGACTTTGGTGATATCCAGCCCCTTGCGAATATGCGCCGTATGCGGGGAGGACACGACCATCGCGTCAAAGCAGGCGGGCTCATCCGCCTCCAGTTCGGAGATCGTGCGTTTCTGCGTCCGGTCCTCATAGGCGCGGGGAAAGTAGGAGATGAGATCGTAGAGCGTGCGGATGCCCAGCTTCTCAAGCTGCGCGGCGCGCGCAGGTCCGATCCCGTGCAGCTGTGTGATCGAAGAAAACAAGTCCATTTCCATCCCTCCCGGCAGTTTTATTATAACGGCTCGCAGCAAAACCGGCAACAGGAAAACGAAAACCCCCGGAACTTTTGTTCCGGGGGTAATAACGTTTAGCTTAGGCCAGCTTGTTCATCTTCAGGGTCATGCTGCTCTTTTTGCGGGCAGCGTTATTCTTGTGAAGAATTCCCTTGTTAACAGCCTGATCGACCGTTTTCACGGCAGCCTGATAAGCGCTATCGGCCTGTTCGTGGTCGCCAGCGGCAACAGCGGCGTCAAATTTCTTCAGGGTGGTCTTCAGCTCGGATTTGTCCATCTTGTTGCGTTCGTTGTTGGCTTTGGACACCAGAACTCTTTTCTTGGCAGATTTGATATTGGGCATGACTACACCTCCTCCAATAGCGTTTATACAGAAACATTAAATGGTCTCATGCAGAAATACATTATAGCCTGCAGGTTCGATAAAATCAATAGCAAATTTTTCTTTTTTTGCAAACTTCGCATAGGAAGCGGCTTTGCAAGGAAAAATATCCCGGAGGTGAGCTTTTTGGAAATCCGTACGGATCTTGCCATGGAGGAGCGGGAGCTGCGGCAGCAGAGCGCCGAGGCGCAGACAAAGCTCCCCGGCGTCTGGGCCAGGGAGAGCCAGAGAAAAGGAGTAAAAACGACCATCGTAAAAATTCTGGACGAGCGCGGCGCACAGGCTCTGCGAAAGCCGGTTGGCACCTATCTGACGCTTGAGCTGGATTCCTTCACAAGACGGGAGCCGTACAGCTTCTCCCGCGCTGCACAGGCGCTGGCAAGAGAGCTGCGCAGACTGGCCGGGGATGCAAAGGAAATTCTGGTCGTCGGATTGGGCAACCGGGCAGTGACGCCCGATGCGGTCGGCCCGGAGACGCTGGACAGTCTGATCGTCACGCGTCATGTCAAAAACCGGCTGCCGGACGCGTTCGGCGCCTTCCGGAGCGTAAGCGCGTCCGCGCCAGGCGTACTGGGTACGACGGGAATGGAAAGCGCGGAATTGGTGCGGGGCGCAGCAGAGAGAATCAAGCCGGATTTGATTTTTGTGATCGACGCGCTCGCCGCAAGCAATCCGTCCCGGATCTGCAACACCGTTCAGCTCTCCGATACCGGAATCATTCCCGGCTCCGGGATCGGAAACAGCCGCGCAGCCATGAACGAGGAAACGCTCGGTTCTCCGGTCGTGTCGATCGGAGTTCCGACCGTTGTGGACGCGGGCTCTTTTTTGTGCGGACGCGGCGCATCCGGAACCGGATGCCCGCCTGGAATGATCGTAACGCCAAGGGATATTGACGCGCGCGTTCGGGAGATTTCCCGTCTGATCGGCTATGGAATGAACCTCGCGCTCCACGACGGATTGACGATCGAGGAAATTCCCTGTTTCCTGGCATAATGTTGAAATGCTTTATGTAAACCGATTTTGGCATACATGCATAAGCCACGCGCGGAAATGTTCCTGTGGATAAACATGTTGACAGTGTTAAAAACTTTTGTATTTCAATAGAAATTGACTCAGAGGGAGAGGTGTCCCAAAAAGTAAAATTTCAATTTTTACGGTCAAAAAATGGTTACGATGTGCATCTGATAAAATATTACGTCTACACAAAACGCAAATTATCGTCAACTATTTTAGCGATAAAAGGACATTGAAAGTTGAATTTTCTCAAATTTGCAGAATATTTCATAAAAAACCGGCCATAAATTGCGGGAGTTTCTCCGGTATCAAAAATTTCCGCCGGGAAATACTGATGATATGGAAATAGACCGGAGGTCAGGAACATGCAGGGTAAAGTTGAAATCTGCGGTGTCAACACTTCCAAGCTGAAGACACTGACAAACGCCGAAATGATGCAGCTGATTCGCGCGTCTCAGGGCGGAGACCTTGAGGCGAGAAGAAAACTGGTGGAGGGAAATCTGAAGCTTGTGCTCTCTGTGATCCAGCGCTTTCTGGGGCGGGGCGAGAACCCGGATGATCTGTTCCAGGTCGGGTGCATCGGCCTGCTTAAGGCCATTGCGAACTTCGATACCACAAAGCCGGTGCGCTTTTCAACATACGGCGTGCCCATGATCGCGGGGGAGCTCCGCCGCTATCTGCGCGACTACAGCCCCATCCGCATCAGCCGCTCGGTCCGGGATACGGCGTACCATGTACTGCAGTGCAAGGAACAGCTGACCGGAAGAAACGGAAGAGAACCCACGTTTGAAGAGATCGCGGGTGCCCTGGGTATTCCGCTCGAGGAGGTCGTCTCAGCCATGGACGCCATGGCTGCGCCCGTGTCGCTCTACGAACCCGTATACACGGAGGGCGGAGATCCGCTGACCGTCATGGATCAGGTGCGCGATCAAAAGAACACGGACGAGCAGTGGATCGAGAGCATCGCGCTGAAGGAGGCCATCCGCGGCCTCTCCGAGCGGGAAAAACGCATTCTGGCACTGCGGTTTTACGACGGAAAAACGCAGATGGAAGTTGCGGGACAGATCGGCATCTCACAGGCCCAGGTTTCCCGTCTGGAAAAAAGCGCACTCGGCAGCATCCGAAAGTCCATCAGCCTGTCATAAACGCCGGAGCGGCGCGCATAAGCTCTGCTATGCCGTTGTGACGGGAGGGAGCTGCGTGATCAACCGCTTTTCGGAGCTGAAGAACAAGGAAGTCATCCATGCCTGCGAGGGCTGCCGGCTGGGGTACATCCATGATCTGACGATCGAGCTGGAGAACGGGAGGGTCCTGGCGGTCATTCTGCCGGGGCCCTGCAAATTTCTGGGGCTTTTCGGACGGGATGACGACTATGTGATTCCCTGGGGCTGCATCCGAAAAATCGGAGAGGACATCATTCTCGTGGAGGGACCGGTCGCCGACTGGCGCGTCCCGAGAAAAAAGCGGAGCTGGTTCTGAAATACCGGCAAAGAATGCGGAATTTTATCGGAAAAAGTACTTGCATCTGCAGAAGTTTTCCAGTATAATATCTAGGCGCTGTGCTGGAACGGCACAGTGACAAAATAAACCACACACCCGGTGATCTCCTGCTCTGTGCCTTGCAAAAGGTGGGCAGGGGAGTTGAACGGGGTGGAGGTACAACAAAAGGAGAAACAAACATGTCAGTCGTATCTATGAAGCAGCTGCTTGAAGCCGGCGTTCATTTCGGTCATCAGACCAGACGCTGGAACCCGAAAATGGCCCCCTACATCTACACGGAAAGAAACGGGATCTATATCATCGACCTGCAGAAGACCGTGAAGAAGCTGGAGGAGGCATATTCCTTCGTCCGTGATCTGTCCGCCAGCGGCCAGAACATTCTGTTTGTCGGCACCAAGAAGCAGGCGCAGGATGCCATCAAGGAAGAGGCCGAGCGCGTCGGTCAGTACTACGTCAACGCCAGATGGCTCGGCGGCATGCTGACTAACTTCCGTACCATGCGCACCCGTATCGACCGTCTGGCCCAGCTCAAGAAGATGGAAGAAGACGGCACCTTTGCCATGCTGCCCAAGAAGGAAGTCATCAAGCATCAGGGCGAAATCGCCAAGCTTGAGAAATACCTCGGCGGCGTCAAGGAAATGAAGAAGCTGCCCGGCGCTCTGTTCGTTGTCGATCCCCGCAAGGAGAGAAACGCGATCGCAGAAGCCCGCAAGCTGCACATCCCCATTGTCGCCATCGTTGATACCAACTGCGATCCCGACGAAGTCGATTATGTGATCCCCGGCAACGACGACGCGATCCGCGCGATCCGCCTGATTGCCGCTACCATGGCCAACGCCGTGACGGAAGGCCGTCAGGGCGAAGAGCTGAGCAACGCCGCTCAGGAAACAGCTGCTCCCGCCGCAGAAGCCGCCGCTCCTGCCGCAGAATAAGCGCTGAAGCTCATCCGCCGGCCGCCGCACAGCAGCGGCGGCCTACAAATGAAAACATTAGGAGGATTTACCATGGCTTTTACTGCTGCAGATGTAAAGAAACTGCGTGAAATGACGAACGTCGGCATGATGGACTGCAAGAAGGCCCTGTCCGAGACCGACGGCGATATGGATAAAGCAATCGAATGGCTCCGCGAAAAGGGACTTGCCAAGGCCGCCAAGAAGGCAGACCGCATTGCTGCCGAAGGCATGGCCTACGCGACCGTAAACGATGGCATCGGCGTCATCGTGGAAGTCAACTCTGAGACTGACTTTGCTGCAAAGGCTCCTGTCTTTGTGGAGTTTGTTGAAGAGATCGCCAAGGCCATTGAGCTCGGCAATCCGGCTGATCTCGATGCGCTCAAGAACATCAACTATCCCGGCACCACCAAGACCGTCGGCGAGATGATCCCCGAGAAGGTCATGGTCATCGGCGAGAATCTCCAGATTCGCCGTTTTGCCCGCTTTGACAAGAACACCAGCGTTTCCTACGTCCATGCCGGCGGCAAGATCGGCGTGCTCGTGAACCTGGAAGTCACCGGCGGCATCGACGCCACCCAGATCGGCAAGGATATCGCCATGCAGATCGCCGCTCTGAACCCCAGATTCTGGGATAAGAGCGATGTGACGGCCGACGTTCTGGAAGAAGAGAAGAAGATTCTCGTCGCCCAGATGGACAACGATCCCAAGATGGCTTCGAAGCCCCAGCAGGTCAAGGAAAAGATCGCAGCCGGCAAGCTCAACAAGTTCTACGAGGAAAACTGCCTGCTTCAGCAGTCCTTTGTCAAGGACGGCGATGTCACGGTCGAGAAGTACATGAACAGCGCCGCCAAGGCGCTCGGCGGCAGCGTCAAGTTCGTGACCGCGATTCGCTATGAAAAGGGCGAAGGCATCGAAAAGAAGCAGGAGAACTTCGCAGAAGAAGTCGCTGCTCAGATGAACATGTCCAAGTAATTGGTTTTATCCGCAGGGCGGGCGTCAGGCCCGCCCTGTTTTTATGGAATTCTTGACAGCCGGCCGCCTGGCATGTAAGATGGATGAAAACAGGCGCCGTCTGATTATTCTTTTTTTATGTCTCCGTAGCTCAGTTGGATAGAGCGGCCGCCTCCTAAGCGGACGAGGTTCGCCCGCCAAAAATTGAATACCCTCTAAATATGTCTCCGTAGCTCAGCTGGATAGAGCGCACGCCTCCTAAGTCTATGAAAGTCCTTGCATTTAGGGCCAAAATGCGATAGGCTGTGGATGCGAAAAATTAAATACGTCTCTGTAGCTCAGTTGGATAGAGCGCGAGCCTCCTAAGCCCGAGGCCCCCGGTTCGAATCCGGGCAGGGACGCCAAAAGCAATGCCGAAAGCCTTGATTTATCAGGGTTTTCGGCTTTTCTTGTTTCCGGAGGTCTGAGTGACCAGGCAGTTAAATCTTCTGATACAGACTTTTCAGTATCCGGCTTTAATGCACTGACACAGTCAAAATTCCCAGCTAACAAATGTTAGCAGAAAAAACCGATTCTGCTAACAAAATCGCCTTTTTTGCAAACATGGGCAAAAAAACGGCTAAAAATATTGCTAACAAAAAAAGTGTTCGGCTGGAAGTTCAATGTGTAATGAGAAGTTTATTAGCGTCCATATAGAGCGTCATCTTCATCCTCGGTATTGTGAAGTGACGCTCTTTTTTTATGCCCCAAAGGAGGTGAGAATTTTGTAGTGCTTAAAATTTCCTTACCATAAAAGGACGGAGGTGAAACTTAAGAAACGGCTTGCGGCGGCGCAGAGACGAGCCGGAGAGCTTGAAAAGCTGATTTGCAAAATCTATGAGGACAACGCTCTCGGTAAGCTACCGGATGCGAGATACGCCACTCTTGATGCTCAGTATGCGAAGGAACAGGTGGAGTTGTCTGTCGAGGTAAAGGAGCTTGAGAGCACCATCAAAGCCTACGAAAAAGCGCGGCCATCAGCGAGTAAGTTTCTCGCCATTATCGACAAATATGAGAGCTTCGACCATCTGACCATCACCATGCTCAATGAGTTTATCGACAAAATTCTTGTCCATGAGCGTGAACGAAAAAACAGCGTTGAAACCACACAGGAGGTTGAAATATACTTCAACTTCATCGGAAGATATGTGCCGCCCCATTTCGGAGAAGTCACCCTGACGCCGGAAGAACAGGAAGTTATGCGTTTGAAGGAAGCGCGCAAGGACAAGCTGCATCAGGACTATTTGAGACGTAAGGCGGAGGGTAAATACCAAGCATACAGGGACAAGACCAAATCCGCCATCAAGGAGCAAATCGACGCCAAAAAAGCCGTTATCAGAGCCGAGGACATGGCTCGGGGCGTATTCATCCCCGTAAGTCAACTACCGAAGGCTGAGCCAATGAAAGGAGAATTGAGAGCATGAATGAACTGAAAGACCGCATCCACGAAAACGGCATTGACTATGTGCTCAGCGGGGATTACTACATCCCGGAGTTTCAGATTTCCAAGGCTGACCGTCCTATCGGTCATTACGGGAGACTTCGTAAAGCGTACCTCAAGGAGTACAGACCGGTGTTGTTTCAGGCGCTTATAGCCGAGGGAACGCTCTATAAGCACCTTGCTGATACCAACGCACAGGCCACAGAGCGAATGAACGCAATTATGGAGCATTTGCTCCAAGAATGGGGCGTCAGTGAGGACTTGAAGGCCCATGACCAGATGGCCTGGGTACAGGTCATGAACAACGCCCGATGCTCTGCCGATGAGACCGTCAAGCACGAGCTTATCTACTGTTAGGAGTCCAAAACCATGTTTCTGCTGAGGTTGCTGCTCAAGCTCATACTCTTGCCAGTCATGTTGGCTGTGACGCTGCTCCAATGGATAGGCATCTTTCTGACCGGTTTTTCGAGCGTCATCTTTTACATCCTGTCGGGCATCGTCTTTCTGACCGCCGTTCTCTCATGGGCGTTTCAGATAGCACCAGGCGCGGAAGTCTTGAAGATGCTGACCATCGCCTTTGTGGTATTCATCGTGCCGCATATCGGAGAGTGGCTTGTTGGCAGAGTTGCCGCCTTGAATGCAGCTTTGAGAGGCTTCATAAGAGCCTGAATCAAATACCGGTCAAGAGCCGGAAAAAGTGAAAATCAGCCAATAGAAACGCCTCGGATGAGCAGTGCATCGTCCAGGCGTTTTCTATTTGAAAATCACTGTTTTTCTCAAGTCAAGAGCCGAGGAAAAGTCCTGAAAAAGGGACACCTCGGGTGAGATAATAAAAACAGGAGCAAAAATGAAAACAGGACTTCATAAGCGAGACAAGACCACCGAAATCTACTTTGACGAGGCAAGCCCTATTGTCGAGATTCGCACCCACAACACAGACCTAAAGAAGCGACTGTCTGCCTACGCCGAGCAGCATCCCGACCTTTGCAAACTGACCGACGAGGACGAGGAAACAGGTTGCAAGTGCTTTGAGATCGTCAAGCGTCGGTTCTCCGTCCGCCTGACCATGCCATATAGTGACGAGCGCCGGAGGGCAGCAAGCGAAGCAGCAAAAGCACACTATTCTTTCCAGTGATCACTGCTGTAAACGAAAAGTTTGTATTTCTAAATTTTTAGTCAGCATAACGCCTTGAAAAGTTCACAATATTATGCTATGCTATTGTTAGCTTCGTCGGGAGGTGCAGAATGGCTGTAAGTTATATTAAGTTGTGGAAATTGTTGCTGGACAAAAAACTTAAGCGTGTCGATCTCAAAGAGATAACTGGCATCAGTAGCAGCACCCTCGCTAAGCTCGGACGAGATGAATATGTGTCTATGGAGAGCATGGAGCGCATCTGCAAGGCAATAGATGCCGACATAGGCGATGTAATGGAGTTCATCGAAGAACGAGAATAGTGAGGAATTATCTATGCGGTATATAGGCTCAAAAGCAAGAATACTTGACTTTATCCAGACCACTATCGAACAGACCTATGGCGCCCTTAACGGTGCCATTGTTGCAGACCTGTTTGCGGGTACTTGTTGTGTTGCAGAACGATTCAAGGAATGTGGTGCTCAACTGATAACAAACGACTACCTTCATTTTTCATACGCATTACAAATTGCGAGAGTAAAGCTCAACGAAGAGCCGAGCTGCCACATCTCTTACAAAGATGCATTGGCTCAACTAAATTCACTGCAAGGCATTGAGGGTTTCTTTTTCAAAGAATACTCGATGAATGGTTGCCAGGAGGCACAAATTCAAAGAAACTATTTTTCCGAAAAGAACGCCAAAAAAATTGACGCAGTTTGTCAAAGGCTCATTGAATGGCGGTGTGCAGACTTGATTTCAGAAGATATGTTTTATCTTTTATCTGCGAGCCTGGTTGATGCAATTACCAAGGTTTCAAACACATCTGGAACCTATGGCGCTTTCTTAAAAATAGACGATCAGCGTATGTATAAGGATTTGATGTTACTTCCGACACTATTTGTCAACAACCACACGGAGAACAATGCTTACTGCGCTGACATTTTCGATATCATCGATTCCGTTCAAGGGGATATTCTGTACCTTGACCCTCCTTATAATGGCCGACAATATCCCCCATATTATCATATACTTGAAACGGCTGTTCTATATGATTCGCCTCAGATATATGGAATTACGGGGAGGCGTCCGTACCAATCACAGCTTTCCCCGTTTTGTATAAAAGAAAAAGCCCTGCCAGCGATGAGAGATGTTGTTGAACGAGCAAAGTTTTCAAGTATCTATATCAGTTATAGCACAGATGGAATTGTGGACTATAAAGAGTTATGTAATGAACTCTCAGCTTGTGGTAAAGTGCAGTGCTTCTTCAAACCATACAGACGCTACAAATCCAACGGCGGCGGAGACACAGATAGAAAAGTTAAGGAGATTATCGTATATGTCAAAAAAAGATGAGCCAAAGCCGCTCGGGAAAAACGGCGTTGATATGGGGGAACGCGGCGTTTATGATAAACGCAATCAGCTCAACGACCTGACCGGAAAAGAGTGGGTGTTCTTTACTAATTCGGTTTGGATAACTGGATATAGTCCAACTGCTAAAGAAAACGTTGGTCTTAAAATCAGAAAAATTCATCCATCCCCAAAACCGCCGGCATTGATGAAAGACATTATTGAGTTCTTCACAAAATCGGACGGAAAAATTCTTGACCCATTCTGCGGCGTTGGCGGGACTTTGCTTGGGGCAGCTATGGCGGCCGGTCATAGGGAGGCTGTTGGAATCGAGCTTGAGCAAAAATACATCGACGCTTATTTAAGAGTATGTGAATCTGAAGATATGCGACAGATGCTAATGATTCACGACAATTCAGAGAACATGCTTTCACATACGGAAATCTCTGATACACTATTTGACTTGGTTATCGCTGATCCTCCCTATTCAGATATGATGTCCAAGGAACGGACCGGGCAACGGAAGAAACTATATAATGATTCAAGCCCCATGCCATACACAAGCGAAGATGCTGACCTTGGAAATATGCCAGAGGAACAGTTCTTTGAAGCATTAAGAAGTATCATGGAAAAAGCATTCTCGCAATTAAAGAATAAAGGCTACATGGTCGTTTTCTGCAAAGACTTTCAGCCACAACCGGGTAATCCAAATCTGCTACACGCGGATATTGTTCGGGAACTGTGTAAAATCGATGGACTTGTCTATCGAGGAATGAGGATTTGGCATGACCAAGCTATGTCTCTGTTTCCGTTCGGTTATCCCTACTCATTTGTAATGAATCAAATTCATCAATACATTCTTGTTTTTAGAAAGGAGATGTAGTCAATGCCGGGTGCATCAGAAGCCAATCGCACCTATGACGGTGATGGAAAACTTCTTACCAATTACGGTTGGGTTCAAAACACGTCAAATCTTTCTACTGTCAGAGATACGGTGGAACTCGTTTCCGAGGCTGGCATGAATCACAATGCGTTGATGCGAGCAATCAAAGCACAACGGGCAGATATGGGAATGTCTCTCTACAAATGGACATGGGACGCACGTTGCCGGTGTAAAGCTGTATGTGCAACCGGCATGGTTGTATTGGAACGTAGTCTTGATGGATACAGACTATCACCATTAGGTAAGGAGTTAATTGATGCGCCGAAATCTGATGTGATGGCTAATGGTAATCGCGTTTTATCTGAAAAGGAAATTGAAGTTTTTCGCAAGGGTCTGCTGAGTAGTCCACCGGTAATTCGCGTTCTGAGTATCCTCAATGACAGTCGGAAAAGTGGGAAAGGCTCAATGTCAAAATACGATGTGGGAAGTCAGCTCGGGTTTGTTGGTGATATTGGATTCACCCATTTTGAAGCAGAGTATGTTGTTAGAAATGGCAAGAGTTTTAATGACGCGGAGGGCGATGCGGACAAATGGGCTCGAACTATTATCAGTTGGCTCAAGCAAGTTAATTGGGTAGTGCAAGATGGGAGTGTTGATGTCCTTGGTAAGTCGTTGCCGGTCTATACAACGACTTATGAGGTCGATAGAGTTCTTCAATATGCCGCACGTTCCACGACAAAATATATACCGCAAGAAATGCTCTGTTCCAATCACCATCCATTTGCTGAGGTAATACAGCTCAGGCGTTTGTCAATTCTTGAAATGCTTGCCAAAAAACCATATATGCTGATACAGAGTATGGTTGATGCTATGGTAGCGGATGGTATTGACACTGATGAGGAAACACTTGCTTTTGATATTCTGAATTTGCGACAAGCTGGCATTCAAATTTCTAAAGAACGCTCGTATTATAGGCTTACAGACAAAATCGCCATTGATGCAACAAGAGCACCGACAACGTCTATCCACCAAATAGTGGGTGGAATTGAGAAGAAGATCGAGCACTATGTCATGGTCTACGCAGATTCGCTACCGACGCGCTTGGTTGACAACTTGATAAGGTATGGGTATGACAGTACAAATAGTGCCGCATTGTTTGAAATGGCTGTTGACAAAATGTTTGTATTGATGGGATATGGAATGCGGTCGAGAAAGCAGAGCGAGGAAAGAAAGCCCAGCTTGCGTACAGCTTCGACATTGCCTTGCAGAACGAGTTCTCCCAAGATGAGAACGCCGCTCTTGCGAGGCAATTCTTATTGGAGCAGCTCGTTAGCCGGGGTATGATCGTGGACTATGCCCTCCATGCGCCAGACAAGGAACCGGGCGGCATCCCCAACCCGCATATTCACATCATGTGCCCCATCCGACCTCTGGATGAAAACGGGAAATGGGGAGCAAAGCAGCACCGCGCCTATGCGCTGGATGATAGCGGCAACCGTATCCGTGATGAGAATGGCAACTATGTGTTCAACGCCGTCCCCACCACCGATTGGGGCAAGCCTGACACGCTGGAAGAATGGCGGCGAGTATGGGCAGAAATGTGTAACGCCAAGTTTGAAGAAAAAGAGTTGGCCTGTCACATCGACAACCGCTCCTATGAGCGTCAGGGCATTGACCAGATACCGACGAAGCACGAAGGGCCAACTGTCCGGGCAATGGAGGCCAAGGGCATCAAGACCGAAAAGGGTGAGTTGAACCGCTGGATTCGGGCGACTAACAAGCTCATCCGAGAGACCAAGCAGAGAATCGTCACACTGTTCACCCTGCTGAAAGAGGTCAAAGCCGAGCTTACCAAGCCGAAAGAACCTACGCTAATTGATTTGCTGAACACTGGATTTACTGAACGCAACGCCGCAGCATGGAGCAACAAGGCAAAGGTGGGCAACCTCAAAAAGTACGCCGCTTTTGTGGATTATCTGACCGCCCACAAGCTGGTAACTGTTGATGATCTCATGGGCTATATGGGGACGTTGGAAACAAAGGTGTCCGATTTGAAAGCATCATCCAAGGCTACTGGCGATCGCATGAAGGAAGTGGACGATCTGCTCCGTATGGTGGAGTATTACGCAGATGGCAAGCCTGTCTGCGACAAACTGAACACCATCAAATTTAAGAAAAGCAGGGACAAGTATTCACAGGAAAACGGCGAAGTTTTGCGACGTTTCTATATGGCGCAGCGAATGCTGAAACCGTTCTTTTCTTCTGATGGTAAGCTGCCTATCACCCCATGGCGCAAGGAGCTGGCAGAACTGAAGGAAAGATATGCGGCTGAACAGGCCGAAATCAAGCCGCTGTATGCCGAGGTTAAGCAGCTCTGGAGCATTCGCTTTTCCGCTGAACAGGCACTCGACCAGCAGCGGCGGCAGACAAAGGAGAAACAGCATGAACAGGAACGATAAATTGTACTACACCCAAGACCAAATCGACAGGGCAAATCAGACTGACCTTGTGGCATTCCTGCAAGCCCAAGGCGAGCCGTTGGAACGTGCCGGTGCTGAGTACCGTTGGAAGAAGCACGACAGTTTGACGGTCAGAGAAAACAAATGGTACCGGCACAGCCGGAGTAAAGGCGGCGGCCCGGTGGACTTCGTGATGGAGTTTTACGGCAAGAGCTTCACTGAGGCCGTGGCCATGCTCTTAGGCGAAACACTGCCGACACCGAAGCCGGACACGCCGGAGTTCCGTTTGCCGCCCCACAGCACTGACAGCAACACAGTAAGAAAATATCTCACCGAAGTCCGCCGCATTGATGAAGATGTGACGGACTTCTTTTTATCCGGCGGCGATGTTTACGAGAGCGCCGCCCATCACAACGCCGTGTTCGTCGGCAGAGACAAGACCGGCATTCCCCGGTATGCTCACAGCAAAGGAACGACCGGCAGCTTCCGCGCCGACGTGAAAGGCAGCGACAAGTCAATACCGTTTTGTTATCGAGGCGAGGGCGACCGGCTCTTTGTGTTTGAAGCGCCGGTCGATCTGCTGTCCTTCCTCTGCCTCTATAAAAAAGACTGGCAGAAACAGAGCTACCTTTCCCTTGGCGGTGTCAGCGAAAAGGCGCTGATGACCTTTCTCTCTGACCGCCCGAGTATCAAAACCGTGTTCCTCTGCCTTGACAGCGACGAGGCCGGAAACGCGGCCTGCATCCGTCTCAACGGTCTCATCCCCAATGAGTATGCTGTCAATCGTCTTGAGCCGGTTTTCAAGGACTGGAATGAGGTCATGCAGCGCCGTAGCGAACTCACGGACGGCAAGTATCTCAGTCAGCCGGTTCACAGCTTGCGGGAGGAAATCGTCGAGATCATCCGCATGAGCGAGGTGGATGAGCAGGAGGTTGAATGGCTCTGGAAACCGTATATTCCGTTTGGCAAAGTCACCATCATTCAAGGCAACCCTGGCGAGGGGAAAACCACGCTGGCGCTCCGGCTCTGCGCCGCCTGTACCAACCGCAAGAGCTTTCCCGATATGGCAGAGCTGGAGCCGTTCAACGTGATCTATCAGACCGCCGAGGACGGCTTGGGCGATACGGTCAAGCCCCGGCTCATGGAGGCCGAAGCCGACCTTGCCCGCGTTCTGGTCATTGACGAGGCAAAAAAGGAGCTGTCACTTTCCGACGAGCGCATTGAAAAAGCCATCCGGCAGAACAACGCCCGGCTCATCGTCCTTGACCCGCTGCAAGCCTACCTTGGAGCCGAAGCCGATATGAACCGGGCAAATGAAATCCGGCCCATCATCAAGCGATTGGCCGACGTCGCGGAGCGCACCGGCTGCGCCGTTATCCTGCTGGGACACCTCAACAAAGCGTCAGGAACCCAGGCTGCTTATCGCGGCTTGGGTTCCATTGACTTCCGGGCAGCGGCCCGCAGCGTCCTGCTGATCGGCAGAGTGAAGAAGGAGCCGAATGTCCGGGTGATCATTCACGACAAGTCCTCCCTTGCCCCGGAGGGTGAGCCTATGGCGTTCGCCCTTGGCGACAACGAGGGCTTCCGCTGGATTGGCCGGTACGATATTACCGCCGATGAGCTGTTGTCAGGCAAGGGCGGCGATACTGAAAGTAAGGAGGACTTGGCAAAGAGCCTGATTCTTGACCTCCTTGCAGACGGGAAGGATACGTCACAGGTTCGCTCAATGTGTTTAACCACAGGACCAACGTCAATGTAAACAACCGTGTTATCAGCTATGAAATCAAGGAACTCGGAAAGCAGCTCAAAAAGATCGGTATGCTGATTGTTCAGG